>ERZ808259.13-NODE-13-length-171590-cov-7.905186_pt1 | contig 171590 bp, 132 predicted proteins | sample MGYA00521279_ERZ808259 | MGnify/ENA primary metagenome ERZ808259 (study PRJEB31516, sample SAMN03275586) | gut metagenome | biome: mammalia-associated habitat; material: feces | host: Papio cynocephalus | place: Kenya | collected 2012-07-27 ...
GCTCCAGCCCCCCCCCCCACGCCCCAGCCTGCCGCAGGCTCCAAGTGCGTCACGGCTCCACTGCCCGGCACAGTGACACAGGTGCTGGTGAAGGCCGGAGACACCGTGAAGGCCGGAGACACCGTGGTGATGCTGGAGGCCATGAAGATGGAGAACAGCATCTGCGCCGACACCGCAGGCACGGTGAAAGCCGTCAGAGTAGAGAAAGGCGCCCAGGTGCAGGGCGGTGACGTGCTGATAGAAATGGCCTGAGGATATGAAGACACATCTGCGCGCCGTGTGCCTCATGGCACTGCTTCTGTTGGTGGCCACACCCATGATGGCCTCTGGATTCAGCCTGGACACTGCCCTGGAAAAGTTCTACAACGAGATGGGATTCACTTCCCTCTTCGTGGGTACCGGCTGGAAAAACCTGATAATGCTGGGTGTGGGCTGCGTGCTTCTCTACCTGGCCATCAAGAAGGAATATGAGCCGCTGCTCCTGCTGCCCATCGCCTTTGGGATGATACTGACCAACCTGCCCTGCGCCGGGCTCTTCCACACCGACATGTGGAACAACGAGTTCCTTAACCCCGAAAGCCCCTACTATCACAGTTACCGCCATGTGATGGCCGAGGGAGGACTGCTGGACATACTCTACATAGGCGTGAAGGCGGGTGTCTACCCCTGCCTCATATTCCTGGGGGTGGGGGCGATGACCGACTTCGGCCCGCTGATTGCCAACCCCAAGAGCCTCCTGCTGGGAGCCGCCGCACAGTTGGGGATCTTCGCGACCTTCCTGGTGACACAGATGGACCTCTTCGGGTTCAATCCCCAGGAGGCCGCATCCATCGGCATTATCGGCGGAGCCGACGGCCCGACCGCCATCTTCCTGACCACGAAACTGGCTCCGCACCTGCTGGGCCCCATTGCCGTGGCCGCCTACAGTTACATGGCACTGGTGCCTGTGATACAGCCGCCCATCATGCGACTGCTCACCACCAAGAAGGAGCGCATGATACGCATGAAGCAACTGCGCACCGTGAGCAAGAAGGAAAAAATCATCTTCCCCATTGCGGTTACTATCCTGGTGTCGCTCATACTGCCCTCGGCCGCCACTCTGATCGGCTGTCTCATGCTGGGCAACCTGATGAAGGAGAGCGGTGTGGTGGAGCGCTTGAGCAAGGCCGCACAGAATGAGTTGAACAACATTGTGGTCATCTTCCTGGGTACCACCGTGGGCGCGACCGCCACAGCCGATGCCTTCCTCAACTGGCAGACGCTGAGCATCCTGTGCGTGGGCATCGTGGCCTTCGGCGTGGGAAGCGCAGGAGGCGTGCTGCAGGCCAAGCTGATGAACCTGTTCCTGAAGGAGAAGATCAATCCGCTTATCGGTTCGGCCGGCGTGAGCGCCGTCCCCATGGCCGCACGTGTGAGCCAGATAGAGGGACAGAAAGCCGACCCCCACAACTTCCTGCTCATGCATGCCATGGGGCCCAATGTGGCTGGTGTCATCGGCTCGGCCATCGCCGCAGGCATCCTGCTCAGTTTCCTGGGCTGACGACTGCCCCCGACAGGGTGTGGCCCCGATGCCTATACACCGCAAGCAGAAAGGCTGTTTTTCACAGTGAGAAAGCCGGCAAGACCTGCCCGGACACCAATGACAAACATGCAGAGCAAGAGACTCCACACACTCACAATGCTGGCAGCCACAGGGGCTGCCAGCATTGTCTCTGCCCAGGGCAGCAAACAGACAGAATGAACTTTGACCACACACACAACAGCCCACACGTGACGAACAACGAATACACGCTGTACGAACTCAACAACCTGGTGCGCTCCGTACTGGAGAAGTCCCTGGACGGGGAGTACTGGGTGGTGGGCGAACTGAGCGATGCCTCCCAGGGCTACGGAGGCCATTTCTACGGCGAGCTCATCGAGAAGGAGGGGGATGGCAAGCGCATCCTGGCCCGTGCCAGGGTAACCTGCTGGGCCAGGACGTACAATCTGCTGCGGCTGCGCTTCCAGCGCGACACGGGGCAGGCGCTGCACGCAGGCATGAAGGTGCGGCTGCTGGTGAGGGTCACCTTCCATGAGCAGTATGGCTACGCGCTCAATATCGTGGATGCCGACTCCAACTTCACCCTGGGCGACATGGCAAGGCGCAGGCGCGAGATAATCATGCGCTTGGAGGCCGACGGCATCCTGCATGACAACCAGACCCTCCCGCTTCCCCGGCTGCTCACACGCATCGCTGTGGTCTCGGCACAGGGGGCTGCGGGCTATGGCGACTTCTGCAACCAGTTGGCACAAAACGACTATGGCCTGTACTTCCACGTCCGCCTCTTTCCCGCCGTCATGCAGGGAGCCAGGGTAGAGGAGACGGTGGCATCCGCGCTTCAGGCCATTGCCGATGAGGCCGACTGCTGGGACGCAGTGGTTATCATACGCGGTGGAGGTGCCACAGGGGATCTGAGCGACTTCGACAGCTACCTGCTGGCCTCGTGCATTGCCCAGTTTCCACTGCCCGTGATAACCGGCATCGGGCACGAGCGTGACGAGACTGTGCTCGACTATGTGGCGCACACGCGGGTCAAGACACCCACTGCCGCCGCAGCATTCCTCATTGACCACCAGGCACAGGAGGCTGCCACGCTCGACAGCCTGTACAGCCGCATCACCCGCTCCGCCCGCGAGCGGCTGCTGCGTGAGCGGCAACGCCTGGAGAGGCAATCCACCCTGTTGCCTCTGCTCACACACAGGAACACCGACCGCATGCGCGCAAAACTGGACCAGATGCGCGCCAACCTGCACGTCCTGCTGCGCCAACGCTTCGAACGGGAGCGTCACCGCCAGGATTTGCTGGAGCAAAGACTGCGCGCCTCTGACCCCTCTGCACTCCTCAAGCGCGGCTTTACCATCACCACTTGCCAGGGCAAGGCTGTCACACGACTCACTTCCATACACCCGGGCGACATCATCACCACCATCACCCTGGACGGGGAAATCAAATCCACAGTAACATCATGCAAGAGGAAAAACTGACTTACGAAGAAGCCATGCACAGGTTGGAGCAACTGGCCGCACGCATGGAAAACGGCGAGATTGCCATTGACCAGATGGCCGAGAACCTCAGCCAGGCACAGAAGTGGCTCAAGCAGTGCCGTGAGCAACTCTACGAGGCGGAAAAAAGATGCGATTCCCTACTCGAAGTCAACGAAAAGGAGTAACTTTGCAGCGCATCTGTGAGGCATTTGCCTACAACCTGCAACGAAAGACGACATAAAGACAACGATATGAAAGAAATCGACTGGAGTAACCTTTCATTTGGTTACATGAAGACAGACTACAACGTGCGTTGCTATTACCGCAATGGCGCGTGGGGCGAGACAGAGGTGTGCAGCGAGGAGACCATCCCCCTGCACATGGCCGCCACATGCCTCCACTACGGCCAGGAAGCCTTCGAGGGACTGAAAGCCTACCGCTGTCCCGACGGCAAGGTGCGTGTGTTCCGCCCCGACGAGAACGCCGCGCGCCTGCAAAGCACGTGCCGTGGCATTCTGATGCCGGAACTGCCCACCGAGAAGTTCATCGAGATGGTGGAGAAGGCGGTGCGCCTCAACGAGCGCTTCATCCCGCCCTATGAGAGCGGGGCCACGCTCTACATACGCCCCCTGCTCATAGGCATCAGCCCACAGGTGGGCGTGCATCCCGCCTCTGAATATCTGTTCGTCATATTCGTGACCCCCGTGGGGCCGTACTTCAAGGGCGGATTCGCCACCAATCCCTACGTCATCATCCGCGAGTATGACCGCAGCGCACCCCTGGGCACAGGAACCTACAAGGTGGGAGGAAACTACGCTGCCAGCCTCAAGGCCAACAAGATGGCACACGACATGGGCTACAGTTGCGAGTTCTACCTGGACGCGAAGGAAAAGAAATACATCGACGAGTGCGGCGCGGCCAACTTCTTCGGCATCAAGGACAACACCTATGTGACCCCAAAGAGCACCTCCATCCTGCCCTCCATCACAAACAAGAGTCTGATGCAACTTGCCCTGGACCTGGGGATGAAGGTCGAGCGCAGACAGATACCCGAGGAGGAACTGGCCACCTTCGAGGAGGCGGGAGCCTGTGGCACCGCAGCCGTCATCTCCCCCATCGAGCGCATCGACGACCTGGAGAACAAGAAGAGTTACGTCATCAGCAAGGACGGCCAGCCAGGCCCCATCAGCACGAAACTCTACCACATGCTGCGTGACATCCAGTACGGCATTGAGCCTGACACTCACGGATGGACCCGCGTGGTCATCGGGTAAGGCTTCACCGGAATCCCCGCACCACCACACACCCAGCAAGCCTGGCCTCCACAACGAGAGGCCAGGCTTGTTGGTTCCTTGGGTAAGGAATACTCGCGCCTGGTGGCAGGGGGCACCACCCACACGGAGAGACTCACAGCATCGCGCCCTGCTTGGGGCAACAGACATCTTCTTGCCCAAGAAGCAAACTTGGACAATCGGCCTTGGTGACCCCTGGCTTGTGCCTGGGGCACTTACTTGTGCGTCCCCACTATAGTGGTGGGAGGAAGCTGCGTGTTTCGGCGGTCGGTCTCTGTCACCACGCGGGCAGCAAACTGCATGAAGGCATGCCCCGTTACGCTCGTGGGGTCGAGAGCGGCGGGAGTGCCGTCATCACCACTCTGGCAGATGTCCTGCACTACAGGTATCTGTCCCAGCAGGGGCACCTGCATCTCCTCGGAGAGCCGCTTCACGCCTTCCTGGCCAAAGAGGAAATACTTCTCGTCAGGATGCTGGGCAGGGGTAAACCACGACATGTTCTCCACAAGTCCCAGTATAGGCACATTGACCTTGTCGTTCTGATACATGTTGATTCCCTTGCGCGCATCGGCAAGAGCCACCTGCTGGGGTGTGCTCACAATGACCGCGCCCGTGATGGGAAGAGTCTGCACCAGGGTGAGATGGATGTCGGATGTACCTGGAGGTGTGTCGAGCACGAAGTAGTCAAGGTCGCCCCAGTTGGCATCGCCAATGAGTTGCTTGAGGGCATTGCATGCCATGCCTCCTCGCCACAGGGTAGCCTGGTCGGGATTGACAAAGAAACCGATGCTAAGCACCTTCACGCCATACTTCTCAATGGGCATGATGAGGTCGCGTCCGTTGACGCGCTCGCTGTAGGGCCGCGCGTCTTCCATATGGAACATCTTAGGCACGGATGGGCCGAAAATGTCGCAGTCAAGCAAGCCCACCTTCAGCCCCATCTGGGCCAGCGCCACGGCAAGGTTGGCGGCCACTGTGCTCTTTCCCACACCGCCCTTGCCGCTGCTCACGGCAATGATGTTCTTCACTCCAGGAAGCAGGTCGGGCAGGTCGGGACGTGGAGCCTGCAGGGACTTTGTCTTGATTTCAACCTCCACGTCCTTGCTCACATAGGCATGTATGGCAGCCTCGCAAGCCTTCACCATGCTCTTCATAAAGGGGTCGGTGGGCTTGTCAAATATCAGCGAGAAACTGACGTGCATGCCTGCGATGCGCAGGTCGTCCTCCACCATCTTCATCTCCACCACATTCTTGCCCGTACCGGGGTAACGCACAGTGGCGAGTGCGTCCATTATCAGTTTAGGATAGAGTTCCATCTTTTTCTTTTGAATGAGAAGTAACAAGTGTAAATGACACGTGACATGCGGCAAGTGGAAAGCGGACAACTCTTCCTTCCACCATTTGCCTGCATCCGCTGCGGTCATCTGCCCACTTCCAGGCTCGAGCGTTTCTGCCGGCTGTAGGAGCGGTATTCGTCCAGGGGGATGTCCACCTCAGGCTCTGTCAGTGCCCCCTGGAGGGGCAGGCTGAAGCACAGGTATTTGATGTCGATGCCGCGCGCGCGCCACATGCTCTCATAATAGGTCTGGATTGACTGTGCCAGGGCGAGCATTCCCTCGGATGGCTCGGCATAGAGGTTGCGGGTCTCGGCCAGGGGCTTGATGCCATTGGCCGAGAGCATCTCGCGCGTGTAGGTATAAAGGAAATTGCTGTCGGTCTTCAGATGCATCAATCCGCCATCTTGCATGAAAGCACGGTAACGTTGCATGAAAGCGGTGCCCGTGAGCCGCTTTGACACCTTTTTCATCTGGGGGTCAGAGAAAGTGAGCCACACCTCGCTCACCTCACCTGGCGCGAAGAAGCGGTCGATGAACTCGATGTTGGCGCGCAGGAAACCGACATTGTCCATGCCTTCTCGTCTCGCTTCCTGGGCACCAGTCCACATGCGCGCCCCCTTGATGTCCACACCGATGTAGTTCCTGTCGGGGAACATGCGTGCCAGCCCCATGGTGTATTCGCCCCGTCCACAGCCCAGTTCGAGCACCAGGGGACGCTCGTTGCGGAAAAAATCCCTGTTCCAGCGTCCCCTCAGGTCAAAGCCATCGGCATGCAGAGTCGCATACGGGCATTCCACCACCAGAGGATTTGCGGCCATGTCGGCAAACTTCGCCAGTTTTCCCTTTCCCATGCTCTATTTGGTTGTTCGATATTAACGACACTGCCTGGCAAACGGCTGTATGCCCCCCGCCGTCCCTCTACTTGCTGATTGTATAGGAAGCCGTGCCTATGTTCTGCCCGTCGGCGAAGATGTCCACACGGTAGGTGCCCGCGCTGAGCGTCTCGCTCACGTCCCAATAGACGGTCACGCTCTGCTCCTCGCCAGTGTACTCTATGTCCTTGCGTATGCTGTATTCCAGTTGCCGGTTCTCATACTTGAAGGTCCCACCACCAGTAAGCACGCTGCCCATGGGGGTAGAGATGCGCAGATAGATGCTGCGCAAGCCTGTGCTGGCGGTCACGTTGCGCGCCACATTGAAGCTGATGGCGAACTTCTTCACATCCTTTATCTTCTTGGCACGCTTTCCCCTCTTGTTGCGCGCCTCTATGTGGATACCCGTAGCGTCCAGCTGGCTGGCAATTTCCACTTTCTCGGAGAGCGACTCGTTCTGGCTGCTGAGATTGGAGATGTGCCGCTGCGCCTGCTCATTCTTGGTCTTCAGGCTGGAGTTCTCCTGTGTGAGTTCCTGGTTCATGCGGTTAAGTGAGTCAATCTGGAGAACATAACTGCGAAGCACCTTGCGCAATACAGCGAGTTCCTTCTTCAGACGCATAATCTCGGCCGCATCGCTGCTCTTCACACGCCTCAGTTCCTCCAGCAGTTCCTCGGTACGCTGCTGTTCCTGTTCCAGTTGTGCCACCAGCGAGTCGTTGTTTATCTTCATCTTCATCTCATTGTACTGCATGGCAAACTGCTCATACTCGTTCTCCATCTCACGCTTGTCCATCTCGGCAAGTTCAAGCATCTGCTTGTTTTTCTCATTCTGCTTGTGCATGCGGAATGTGAGGAAACCGATTACTGCCACAAGCACTGCTGCCACGGTCACGGACAACACAATGGTCTGTTTCTTGCTCATATCCTTTTATGTTGTTTCCTGTATTCTAATCCCATTACCGGGATGCAAAGTTAAGCATAAAGTCTGGATTGCCGCCCATGAAAGCCTTGCTCATTTGTGTTTCATCACATCCGTCCCCGCTCCAGGATGCCGCCGGGAGACTTTTTCCTTTCCTGATACGGACTGCAGCGTGCCGCCAGTCGGGAGAATTGTTGTATATTTGCAGCACAAGAGATTCTGAATGTTAACGCGGTGACGCACAGCCGCGAAAGCGTCAAGTACAGATTCCCACGCAAGCCAACACACCCATAGTATGAAGAGATTTATTATCCCGGCGTTGCTTCTGGCCGGCACACTGGCAGCAGGAGCACAGACACTCACTCGAATGAACGCAACCACCGTGCAGGCCACGCTCGACAACGGGCAGATGCTCTATGTGGACTTCTACGGCCCGCACATCTTCCGTCTGTTCCAAGACCCGAAAGGCGGAATCGTCCGCGACCCTGAGGCCAACCCGCCTGCACAAATCCTGGTTGACAACCCCCGCCGCAAGGTGGAAGGGATCCGTATCGTGGGCAACGCCATCCGCGTGGGCGACCTGACGGTCACGCTGGGCAAGGAGGGCGAACTGCTCGTCACCCGCGACGGGTTGGAAGTCATACGCCAGAAGTCCCCAACCGGCTTCGGACGCAACAATGTGAGCATGACCCTGGAGCAGAGTCCCTCCGACTGGTTCTACGGAGGCGGTGTGCAAAACGGGCGCTTCAGCCATCGTGGAAAGTCCATCGAAATCAGAAACACCAACAACTGGGTGGACGGAGGCGTTGCCAGCCCCACACCATTCTACTGGAGCACACGCGGCTACGGAATCATGTGGCACACATTCGCCCCTGGCACCTACGACTTCGGAAAGACCGAGGCCGGAGAGACCAGGCTGAGCCACGAGACAACGTATCTTGACCTCTTCGTCATGGTGGACAATGGTGCCGTAGCCTTGCTCAACGACTTCTACCAGCTTACGGGACATCCCGTTCTCCTGCCCAAGTTCGGTTTCTACGAAGGCCACCTGAATGCCTACAACCGAGACTACTGGACCGAGACCGAGGCTGGCAAGAACGGCTTCATGACCTACGAGGACGGAAAGCAGTACAACGAGAGCCAGAAGGACAACGGCGGCATCAGGGAGAGCCTCAATGGCGAGAAGAACAACTACCAGTTCAGCGCACGCGCCGCCATAGACCGCTATCTGGACAACGACTTCCCCCTGGGATGGTTCCTGCCCAACGACGGATACGGTGCCGGATACGGGCAGACTGGCACGCTCAAGGGCAACATACAGAACCTGAAGGAGTTTGGCGAATATGCCCGCAAGCGCGGTGTGGAGATTGGCCTGTGGACTCAGAGCGACTTGCATCCCAAGGATGGTGTGGAGCCCTTGCTGCAAAGGGATATAGTAGGAGAGGTGCGCGACGCTGGCGTAAGGGTGCTGAAGACTGATGTGGCATGGGTGGGAGCCGGCTACAGCTTCGGCCTCAATGGTGTGGCCGATGTGGCTCGGGTGATGCCTTACTACGGAGCGCAGGCACGCCCCTTCATCATCAGCCTGGACGGATGGGCGGGCACACAACGCTATGCGGCCATCTGGACGGGCGACCAGACTGGCGGACAATGGGAGTACATACGCTTCCACATCCCCACCTACATCGGCAGCGGACTCTCGGGCCAACCGAATATCACCAGCGACATGGACGGCATCTTCGGCGGCAAGAATGTGCCGGTGAACGTGCGCGACTTCCAATGGAAAGCCTTCACGCCCATGCAACTCAACATGGACGGATGGGGCAGCAATCCCAAGTACCCGCAAGCACTGGGCGAGCCGGCCGCGAGCATCAACCGCTATTACCTGAAACTCAAGAGCCGCCTGCTGCCTTACGCCTACAGCATAGCCCGCGAGGCAGTCGATGGGAAACCCATGATGCGCGCCATGATGCTGGAGGAGGAGAACGACTACACGCTCAGCCCACGTGCCGACTACCAGTTCCTGTTTGGCCCCAGCATACTGGTGGCACCTATATATAAGGAGACGCGCGCGAGGAAGAATGGTGACGATGTGCGCGACGGCATCTACCTGCCTCACGGCCAATGGATGGACTACTTCACCGGAGAGGTGTACCAGGGCGGCCGCATTATCAACGACTTCCCAGCCCCGCTGTGGAAACTGCCCGTACTGGTGCGCCTGGGAGCCATCATCCCCACGCACAAACCCACAAACACGCCAGCCGAGATGGACTCCACCCTGCGCTGCTACGACATTTATCCCGCGCCGGGTTGTCACTCATTCACAGAATACGACGATGACGGACGCACAGACGCTTACCTGAACGGGCAGGCCACACACACCACTGTGTCACAACACACCGACAAGAAAGGACGCCTCAACGTCTGCATACAGAAGACACGGGGCCTTTACGACAAATTCATCACAGGCAAGAGCACACAAGTGCGCATCTACTGCCAGCAGGAGCCCAGCAAACTGACGGTAAAGGTGGGAGGCCGCAAGCAGGCACTCACACGGGCCGAGAACTACACAGCCTGGAAGCAGACTCCCAACACCTACTACTACGGCACAGGCGATGACGCTTACCGCAAGGTGTCCGCGCTGATGGTCAACATCGGCAAGACCGATGTGACGCAGAACGAGATTACCCTCACTACACAGGCATCCATTGACACCGCCAGCCACCTGCTCAAGACACGGGGCACACTGGCAGAACCCGTGTGCCGCATCACCGACGAAGACCTGCAGGCATACACGCTCACCCCATCGTGGGATTCTGTACAGGGAGCCGACTACTACGAACTGCTGTTTGACGGGCAGCTCTACTCCACCATCCGGCAGACACGATACACCATAGACGGCCTACAGCCCAAGAGCGACTATGAGATGAGAGTGCGTGCCGTGAATGCCCAAGGGACATCAGGATGGACTGACATCTACGCCACCACCACCGAGGACCCTCTCAAGTATGCCATCCGGGGCATGCGGGGCACCACCACCTGCGCCAACCAGCCTGGCCAGAAGGTGGCACACCTGTTTGACTTCGACGAGGGAAGCGTATGGCACACGGCATGGAACCTTAAGGCCGTGCCCTTTGACCTCACCATCGACACCCGCAGCATAAGTCATCTGGAAAGCATGCGGTACATCCCCCGCCCCGACGCGGGCAATGGGACCTTGCTGGAGGGCACGGTGAGCCTGAGCGCAGACGGCGAGCGGTGGACCGAGGCGGGCTCATTCAAGTGGAAACGTGACAGCGAGCCCAAGAACTTCGACCTGCTCCCATTCGTGGACGGGACGTGGCGCTACATCCGCCTGCATGTGGCCTCGGCAGTGGGCAATTTCGGCAGTGGCAGCCAGATATACGTGTTCCGGCAGCCAGGCGCACCCTGGCATATCCCCGGCGACATCAACCAGGATGGCAAGATCGACGAAAGCGACCTCACCAGTTACATGAACTACACAGGACTGAGACAGGGCGACAGCGATTTCGCCGGATACATCAGCAAGGGCGACCTCAACGGGAACGGACTCATCGACGCCTATGACATCAGCGCCGTGGCAACGGAACTCGATGGCGGTGTCCACGGAGAGACAAAGGGCGAACTGAAGGGCACCGTGAGCGTGGAGGCCAACAAGCGGCAATATGCCAAAGGCGAGACCGTGACACTGACCGTGACTGGCAGAGGGCTGCAGGGAGTGAACGCCTTGAGTATGTGCCTGCCCTACGATGCCACGGAAATGGAATACCTGGGCGTGGAGGCCGTGGCAGTAAAGGACATGTACAATATGACCTACGACCGGCTGCACACCAACGGCCAGAAGGCACTCTACCCCACCTTTGTCAACCTGGGCATGAAGAACTTGCTGGAGGGCGACTGCATACTCATGCGTGTCACCTTCAAGGCACGCCGGAGCATGAGGTGGGACGGCCGCGTGAGCGATGGCATGCTGGTAAGCAGGCACGGCAAGTCATTAGCCTTCTGATATCATTGCTATTCATAGGTCAGTGAACTGTTTTGGAAAACTTTTCCTTTAAGGACAAGCAAGGCGATGTTGTATATCAATAATTTACAGAACAAAGCGGGAAACATTCGCCTGGATTTGGAAATTAAATCTTCCGAAATGGTTCATTTTCCCAGCAAAAGCATTGCGTATTAGCGGCCGATTACATAACTTTGCGAGGTCATTCCATAAGAGGGAATGGCCTCGCAACTTCTTTTCCACACAATGCGAAAGAGGGGACAGCGGGCCATCCCTACGAGACACACCAGGGAACCACAAACACACAGCAATGATACAGACCGTAAAGAAAAGAGACGGACGCATCGTGGGATTCAACGAGCAGAAGATAGCAGCCGCAATCCGCAAGGCCATGTTCGCCACCGAACAAGGTGAGGACGAGGCTCTGGTATGGCAGATTGCCGACAGAATCACCATGAAGGGAAAGTCACAGATGACCGTGGAGGACATCCAGGACATGGTGGAGAACGAACTGATGAAAAGTTCGCGCAAGGATGTGGCCAAGGCTTACATCAAGTACCGCAACGCTCGCAGCGTGGCACGCAAAGCGAAGACCACCGACATTTTCCTGGAGATCATCAACATCAAGAACAACGATGTGACGCGCGAGAACGCCAACATGAACGCCGACACACCCGCAGGGATGATGATGAAGTTCGCCAGCGAGACCACCAAGCCCTTTGTGGACGACTATCTGCTGAGCGAAGACGCGCGCGAGGCCGTGAAGAACAACTACCTGCACATCCACGACAAGGACTACTACCCCACCAAGTCACTCACCTGCATACAGCACCCCCTTGACCGCATCCTCAAGTGTGGATTCCAGGCCGGACACGGAGAGAGCCGTCCGGCCAAGCGCATCGAGACCGCCAGCATACTGGGATGCATCAGCATGGAGACCGTACAGAACGAGATGCACGGGGGCCAGGCCATCCCCGCCTTCGACTTCTACCTGGCTCCCTTCGTGCGGTCGTCCTACATCGAGGAGGTGAAAGTGCTGGAAGACCTCAATGCCGAGGACTACAGCGAACTTTACCACACCCCCATCGACGACTATCTCAACATTCCCCTGGCCGGCCTCGAGGGACGCGAGCGCATCAAGCAACACGCAATCAACAAGACTGTAGGGCGAGTGCACCAGGCCATGGAGGCATTCATCCACAACATGAACACCATACACAGCCGGGGAGGAAACCAGGTCGTGTTCAGCAGCATCAACTATGGCACCGACACCAGTGCCGAGGGGCGCTGCGTCATCAGGGAGATCCTGCGCAGCACCTACGAGGGTGTGGGCAACGGCGAGACCGCCATCTTCCCCATACAGATATGGAAGAAGAAGCGCGGTGTGAGCTACCTGCCCACCGACAGGAACTATGACCTGTACCAGTATGCCTGCAAGGTGACAGCACGCCGCTTCTTCCCCAACTTCATCAACCTGGACGCTCCCTACAACCAGAACGAGAAATGGAAGGCCGATGACCCAGAGCGCTACAAATGGGAGTGCGCTACCATGGGATGCCGCACGCGCGTGTTCGAGAACCGCTTCGGGCCAAAGACGAGCATCGGGCGCGGAAACCTGAGCTTCAGCACCATCAACATCGTCAAGCTGGCCATCGAATGTATGGGCATCAAGAACGAGCAAGAACGCATCGATGCCTTCTTTGCCAAACTGGACCACCTGCTCCAGATTACTGCGCAACAACTGCACGACCGTTTCGAGTTCCAGAAGACTGCCTTCGCCAAGCAGTTCCCCCTGTTGATGAAGGGTCTATGGCTGGGCAGCGAGAACCTCAAGCCAAACGACACCGTCGCCTCCGTCATCAACCAGGGCACACTGGGCATCGGCTTCATCGGACTGGCAGAATGCCTGGTGGCACTCATCGGCAAGCACCACGGAGAGAGCGAGAGGGCACAAGAACTGGGCATCAGGATTGTCACCTACATGCGTGACCGCGCCAACGACTTCAGCGAGCAGTACCAGCACAACTACAGCATACTGGGCACACCGGCCGAGGGACTCTCAGGCCGGTTCACCAAGAACGACCGCAAGCAGTTTGGCCCGCTGCCCGGCATCACCGACCGCGAATACTACACCAACAGCAACCACGTCCCCGTCTATTACCACTGCACCGCCCTGCACAAGGCACAGGTGGAGGCTCCCTACCACACACTCACCCGAGGCGGGCACATCTTCTATGTGGAAATCGACGGCGACGCCACACACAATCCCGAGGCTGTGATGCGCATCGTGGACATGATGGACAAGTACGACATAGGCTATGGCAGTGTCAACCACACACGCAACCGCTGCATGGACTGCGGATACGAGAACGCCGACAAGCACCTGGAGGTGTGCCCCAAGTGCGGCAGCGCCAACATCGACCGCCTCCAGCGCATCACTGGCTACCTGGTGGGCACCACCGACCGGTGGAACAAGGCCAAACTGTCGGAACTGAACGACCGCGTGGTGCATGACAATTAATGTACTGAAAGTCCTGCACGACACCACCGTGGACGGCCCTGGCTTCCGCACCAGCATCTACTGCGCGGGATGCCTGCACCAGTGTCCCCAGTGCCACAACCCCCAGTCATGGGAGTTTGGCAGCGGGACAGACCGCACCACCGACGAGTTGCTGGAGGAGATCCTGGCCGACCCCTTTGCCGATGTGACCTTCACGGGCGGCGACCCCTTCTACCAGGCCGACGCGTTCACGGAACTTGCCGAAAAGGTAAAGAGCCGCTCTGGAAAGACTATCTGGTGCTACACGGGATTCCTCTTTGAGCAACTGGTCAAGAACACGAGTTGCAGGCAACTGCTGCTCAGCATCGACGTGCTCGTCGACGGGCCGTTCCTCACGGCGAAACGCGACGAGGAAGCCCTGTTCCGCGGGAGCACCAACCAGCGCATCCTGCTGGCACGCGAGAGTGCCGAGACAGGCAAGCCCATACACTGGCAGAAGCCCAACTGGGACTTGTAGGGAAAACTGCGGCGCAAGCCGCGCGCACCAAGGCGGGAAGGACAGCCACCCCACGGCTTCCTTCCCGCCTTTCCCATTTTCCGCTCCCGTCCCCGCGTCATGCGACATGGTTCCCGCCACACACAGGGCGCATTCCCGGACGCGGAAAAGTTTTCGACATGCCTTTTGACGGAAAAAAGCGAAAACGCTTGCGCATGAAAGGCAAAAGCCCTAACTTTACGGATTGAAAGTATATCATCCACATCCAAGCCGCACTTACAGCATAAAAGCACACACTGGCAGTTCGCAGGCAAGAAGGAGGAAAGAGAAGAAGAACAGATAAAGAAAAGAAGATGAAAAGAAGAACCGAAGCCACGCTGTGGGCTACACTGGCATGTATCGCCGCTGTGGGCGGAATGTGGTCGTATGGCGAGTACCGCATGATTGACGACATGGGTGCCAACTCCGTCAACCCCTTGCTGGCAGAGAACATCGAGGCTCTTACTGGCAACGAGGCGACCACGACTTGGATGGCACGCGAGTCAAGATGCACCAAGTTTGTGGGCATAGGGAAAAGCGTGCGACTCAGCGACGGAACCACACTCGCGGCTGATGCCGCTGGATTTGTCACCATAGACGGACGCATGGAATACGAGGAAGGAGGCGAGGCATCGTTCCGGCCTGTGTCCTGTGACGACCTTTACAAGACGACAGAGAACTGACACAAGGCGCGCCCATCCCACAACGCGCCCGTTTCACCTGCAAGAGACATGTACCGCACAAGTCCCATACTGACCATCCTCACTGCCCTTACCCTTTTGCTTGCCGCATGCACACGGCCGGGCAACAGGGACGTTCCCACTGTCCGTGTGGATGTCACCCAAGACCTCCCGGCCGACAGTTTCTTCTCCGGATGCACCCACATCCGCCTTGACCCAGTGACCGAGCCGATGCTGTCAGGAGTGCGCGACATCCGTTTCCTGGACAGCCTGATATTCATCCTTGACGACGCGGGACGCATATTCACATTCTCCACCCAGGGCCGTCACCTGGCCACCCTTGACAGCATGGGACTGGGCAGCGGGCAGTACGCGACAGCCGATGCCTTCGATGTGACCGACGCAGGCATTTATGTGCTCTGCCGCCCGCAGAAGCGCATCATGCACTACTCCTTCGGCGGACAGCTGGCACACACCTACCCCATCCACGACTACTATCTGGGCTTCCGCGTTCTGTCCGACTCGACGGTTGTGCTTGCCTCGGGCAACTGCAACGGGCGCATGGCCAACTTCATCACCATGGAGATGGGCACCCAGAGGTTCATCCACGAGGCCGAACCGTTTGAACGCACCGAGTCGTTCACCTCCGACACCTACCATCCCTTTGTGGGGCGCAAGGGCGACACCCTCCTTGTGACCAACCCTTTCCACACCGACATCAAGACGCTGACAGACGGGAACACAGTTCCGCTGTGCACCTACACGTTCAACACCCGTGACCGGTTGCCCAAGGACATGCAGGACTACACCTTCGAGGAACTGGCACAAATGACCCGCCACAAGTCCGTCGTGCGGGGAATCGCACTCTGCTGCGCCACAAGCGAGGCCACCTACACAGGCTACGAGATGTTCGGAAGGTGCGGCCTGTCGTACCTGCTCGCCAGAATCAAGGACGACGGCACCACACAGAACATGACCATAAGGAACAATCCGGAGGCCAGTTTCCCCTATCTCTCCGCTCCCCTGTGCGAGGTCAACGGCCAGTTGGCAAGCGTTGTACCCGCGTACATGCTGCTGCGGATTGAGCAGGCCTACGGGCTCAGCAAGTTTACTTCTGCCGGACTACAACAGACCGACAATCCGGTCATCCTCCTGCACCGGCTGAGATGAGCGTGGGCAAAACACCATCGGATGCCGTTCTGCAAGAGGACTGCCACTAACCAAGAATGGACAAGGGACACACGACCAAGACACACATACAGAAACACATGGCACGCTGGAAGCGCTTCCTGACCATCGTCACGCTCACGCTGATTTGCGCCTGCGCGCTTATCTCGCTGCTCTACGCGGCCGGTGCGCTTCCCGAGATGCTGGAGTTGTCCACACTTTTCGCCGTCTTCACCGCCGTCTTCTCCATATTGGTTCCATGCTGCCTGTGCCTCACACTCATCACACTGTCCGAACCGCAAGAGAGCGACCAGCCCCTGCCACCCGAAAAGGAGGAGCAAGGCGACGAACTGCATGTAGATCTCCTGCACGGGACGCTGGTCTATGGCAAGAAACAGGTGCGCTGCAGACAGCAGATTCTGCTTGTCCTGCAACACATGACAGACAGGAGCGACCACTTCATCAGCAAGAGCGACTTCGCCGCCGTACTTGACGACTCCTCCTACAGCAGCAACTGCGACACCGCAAACGCGAAAATCAACACCCTGGTCTCCTCAATCAGAAGCACGCTGCGCGACCTTCCCTACGAGATTGTCAATGTGAACCGCCAGGGATACATCCTCAACAAGAGAGCCGAAACCATAGAGGTGACGCAGTAAGCCACCAGGAGGCATACGGCCGCCTCCCGCAACGCACCCATACACACAACTTCCTCCCCCAAAAGGCGAAAACAAAGGCCGGGACACGCTTCCTGCGGCATGACCCGGCTTTCCGGTTTGTGTGACCGGCAATTCTGCGAAATCATTATCTCCCTATGCTCCAGGATGTTTGATAGTTTATCCATAGTTATTTGATAATAACAAAACACTAATATGAGAGTAATATGATATCACGTCCCAGCGCATTTTGCTCACCACGCCATAACTTTGCAAATGTAAACGCAGACATTAGTTTCTAACTATTATAAAGTGCCGTCAAGCGTGCGCGTGAGCGTAAGCAAGACAACACAAGGCAAAAAGATTAAATGTCAGATAACTGCCAGAGGAGACCAAGCCGGTGATGAACCTTAGGCAAAAGCCTGTAGGAAAATAACCATATCATCAAAAGAGGCACATATTACTTCACATCACTTCCACATTTTTATTCGTGCGCCCACCATTCAAAAGCCGGCTTGGCTCTTCCACTGGACTCTCCCACAAGACTTCGGAACACTACACCCCCGCATTTTCCGTGGCAAGGGGACATATCCCCACTGCGGCGCGTTGACCATTGCATCCGCATGCGTGTGGCGGCCTGCCCCACAAGCAGGACGCGTGTATGGGCATGACCACAAACAAGTAGAGCGCAGGCATGGCCAATATGATGAAAAAGCGATAACTTTGCAAGTCAGGGAAAAAGAACATGCACCACACGAACATGCTGTACGCAAAGAAAGGAATTATCCTGTGCGCCCTTCTGCTCATAGGAGCGGGCTGCACCACACTGCACGCAAGAGGAGAGAAGAGGCAAGCAGGCACCTATGCCCAGCACCCCTGGAACGGCAGGCGCATCGCCTACATCGGTGACTCGGTGACCGACCCCAACCAGGGCGTCGGGCAAGTGACACACTACTGGCAGTTCCTGGCCGACTGGCTACACACCACCCCGCTGGTGTATGCAGTGAGCGGATATGACTGGACACACGCCGTCGGCCTCACCGACAAGCTGTACCAGGACGTGGGGCAGGATGTGGATGCCATCATCGTGTTCCTGGGCACCAACGACTACAACGAGGACCTCCCGCTGGGGAAGTGGTTCACCGAGAGTCCCGAACAGGTCGAGCGCGGCAAGGGCGGCAGGGAGTTCCGGGACGTGCGCCTGCACCGTACCCTGTGCACAGACCAGGGCACGCTGCGAGGCCGTATCAATGTGGCCATGCGGCATCTCAAGAGCCTATACCCCACCAAGCAGATTGTCCTGCTCACCCCCCTGCACCGGGGGTACGCGTTCTTCGGCAAGGGCAACCGGCAGCCAAGCGAGGACTACCGCAATGAGCAGGGACTATGGATAGATGACTATGTGGAGGCCATACAGGAAGCCGCGCATGTGTGGGCTGTCCCCGTCATTGACCTGTTCTCTCTCAGCGGACTGCTTCCCACAGTTCCCAGCCAGAGACAATACTTCTGCCACGAGGACACCGACCAACTGCACCCCAACACGCGAGGTCACCGGCGCCTTGCCATGACCCTGCTGACGCAGCTTGCCGGTCTGCCCTGCGGCTGGGAGTAGTGCCTTGCCACACACACCACGCGAGGCCATGCCGTGACATTGTGTCGCGGCATGGCCTCGCGTTTTTTGACACGAGTGCCCGGCAAGGGCAAGGTGCGGGATGTCCCGCACACCCATGTGGCGGCTGTGCGGTCATTGAGGGGGAATGCTTCCGATGGCGTTCCGGGGAATGGATTTCCACGGCGCTGTGGCAGCGGAAGGCAGTTTCCGGGCGGCAGGGGTGCAGTACACATGACGCATCCGCACGCTGCCACAGGCCCGCGCTGTGCGGAAGCATGTGACCGGCGGCGGGGCGCATGTGGCCTACGTGCCCGCCGCCGGCCCCTTCCCAACATGGGAGACTGCGGTGTGGGCCCGCTCCAGTCTGAGCACTTGTGTGCAGTACTCCACCATGGCCGGGCGGTGAGTCACGCAGATGACAGTGCGCCCTCGCTGCTCCACGCGCAGGTTGGCGAGCAAACGGCTTTCGGTGGCCTGGTCGAGCGCGCTCGTCGCCTCGTCCAGCAGAAGCACGCTGCCCGGGCGCAGGAGCGACCTGGCTATGGCTATGCGCTGCGCCTGTCCCTCGCTCATACCGGCCCCAAGTTCACCGCAGGGCGTGTCGAGCCCCATGGGCAAGTCCGTCACGAAATCAGCGCAAGCCGTGTGCAGCGCGTGGAGCATGTCGTCCTCGGTGGCCTGCGGATTGCCCAGCAGCAGGTTGTCCCTTATGCTCCCACTCAGCAGTGTGTTTCCCTGGGGCACATACACCAGATTGTTTCGCGTGAGCGGGGACACCTCCACGCTCGCCCTGTCGTCATACAGTTCCACGAGCCCCCTCCGGGGTCGCACGAGAGCCAGTATGAGGCGCACCAGCGTGGTCTTGCCCGCGCCCGTCTCGCCCAGCACGGCCGTCACGCTGCCTGGGGGGAAGTCGAAGGAGAAGTCATGCAGTATGTCCCGCTGCCCGTCCGCGTAGGCACAGGTCACCCCAGTCAGCCTGACACCCGCCACACCCCGCATGCGCACAGGCTTGCCCTGCTCCTCCTGTGGCGTGTCCTCCAGTTCCATCAGCCTTTCGCTTGCGGTGGCACATCCCACAAAAGCGGGCACATAGCGGAGCGCGTCGCGAAAGGGACCCTGTACCTGCCCCACCAGCTGCAGGAAGGCGGCCATCATGCCATAAGTGACCAGTCCCTCCTGCAGTTGATAGGCGCACGACACAAAGGCCAGCAGATAGCCCAGGCCAAACCCCAGGCTCACCATTGCCGATGACGTGCTGCTGAACACGGTGCGCCTGCGTACCTGGCCCCTCAGCCTGTCCTGTGCCTCTCCCAGGCGGGCCGCCATGGTGCCGCACCGCTCCAGGGTCTTCAGCACCATGTTGTACTGGACGCTTTCCTGCACGATGCTCTGTATTCTGCTGTCGGTATCGCGGATTTCCCTTGTGAGCGCGCGCATGCGCCTTACATAGACGCGGCTGAGCAGTGTGAACAGCGGGGTGATGCAAAGCAGCAGGCATGCCACCACGGCATTCATGGTACAGAGGAAGAAGAACGCGCCCACGAGACGCGCCACCACGCACAGGGCAGAGGGAACCGTCTCGGTAATCGTGCCGCTCACATCATACACGTCACGCTCCAGGCGGTTGAGCACATCGCCGCTGTGCCGTCCCTCCCGACCCGTCCACCGGCTGCCCATCAGGTGACGGAAGAGCCTCATCTGCAATATGTTCTGCGACCGCACGCCCAGGATAGCGGCTATCCAGCGGCGGGCGTAGCCCAACGACACCTGGAGCAGCAGCAACAGGACGAGCAACAGGGCGGCGCGAGACAGGGGCGCCGGCGCGCGTCCCGTGGCGATGTCGATGGCCCACTTGGAGGCGTATATGAACGAGAAGTCAAGCGCCACGCCAGCCAGTCCCGTCAGCGCGTTGAGCGCAGCCTGCGCGCGCAGCCCCCGGGAGGCGCGCCATATCCAGCGTAGCAGCCTTGTGTCTCTTGTTCCCGTCAGCATACCGTCATCCCGTCCAAAGAGTTTGCCCGCAAGCGCCACTCAGCACTCCCGCGCCCGTGTGTCGCTTCCCCACATGAGTTTCTGCCTGAGCGTGCGGAAGAACGAGCCGCCCGGACGCTTGAGCACCCTCACCTGGCAACCGGCCTTGCGCACATCAAGGCTCACGCCCTCGGCACAGACCTGGCTGCGCCCGTCTATTGCCACCAGGAAGTTGTGGTTGCGGCTCTCCACCGTGAGCCTCACACGGGCATCCCCGCCCAGTGTCAGGGGACGCATGCTCAGGCTGTGCGGGGCCACGGGCACAAGCCCCAGAATGTCGCTCTGGGGTGACATCACCGGCCCCCCGACACTCAGCGCATAGCCTGTGCTGCCCGTGGGTGTGTTGATGATGAGGCCGTCGGCCTGGTATGTGGTGAGGTACTCGCCGTCTATTTCCACCCTGATGCTGATCATGCTGCCCACATCGCGCTTGAGCACAGCCACCTCGTTGAGCGCATACGGATAGTCAAGGGGCTCGCCCGGAGAGAATGCCACGCCCAGCATGGCGCGTGCCTCGGCGCGGAGCTGCCCCCTGAAAGCCATGTCGATGGCCATCTCGATGTCACAGGGAGAGAAATCGGCCAGAAACCCCAGCCGTCCCATGTTGACCCCCAGGATGGGCGTGCCCGACGCCCCCACGCGCTTGGCTGCCGTGAGAAAAGTGCCGTCGCCTCCCATGCTGACGGCCAGCTGGGGCTGGAAGTCCTCGCCGGCAATCCGGGCCGAGCGCGGCACGCGTATTCCCGGCACGGCATTCAGGTTCTCGTAGAAGGGAGGGTCTATGCCCACGCAGGCATTCCTGCGCTCCAGCGCGTCCAGCAGATTCTGGGCATACACGGCCTTGGAGGAGTCCGTGACGCTGCCAAAGAGGGCCACCCTGATAGGTTTCTCCATATTTATGTCTTGCTTACAGGAACAAAGTTAGTATTTTATTTCTAACTTTGTGCCAAGCGGAATCGATTATTGCAATGTGCACATAACATATAAGGTATATGATTACAGTATTTCTGGCAACGGGCTTCGAGGAGATAGAGGCCATTGCCCCTGTGGACATCCTGCGGCGCGCCGGGCTGGACGCGCGCACAGTCTCAATCTATGACACCACCATGGTCAAGGGCGCGCACGGCATTCCCGTACAGGCCGACATGACGCTCGGGCAAGTGGACTTCGGGCAGGCAGAGATGATGGTGCTGCCCGGCGGGCTGCCCGGGGCGACCAACCTGGATGCCTGTGTCCCGCTGCGCGAAGCCCTCACACGGCATGCGGCAGGGGGCAGGGCGCTGGCCGCCATCTGCGCCGCGCCGCTGGTGCTGGGACACCTGGGGCTGCTCAGGGGCAGGAGGGCAACCTGCTACCCCGGTGTGGAGCATGAGCTGGAGGGCGCGCGCTGCACAGGCGCGCTGGTGGAGACGGATGGGAACATCGTCACCGGCAAGGGGCCGGCAGCCGCTTTCGAGTTCGGGTACGCACTGGTGGAAATGCTCAAAAGCCAGGAAGCCTCGATGCCCCTGCGCGACGGGATGCTTTACTCTGAACTGAGGCCCTGAATGGAACGCTGCGCCATACTGGTGGCGGGCGGACAAGGGCTGCGCATGGGGGGCGGTGTGCCCAAGCAGTTCATGCTGCTCGACGGGCGGCCCGTGATCATGCGCACCATCGACCGTTTCCGCGACACGTTTCCCGACATACGTGTCATCGTCGTGCTCCCCAGGGGGCAGCATGACCATTGGCATGACCTGTGCCGCCAGCACGGGCTGGGGGGCGCGTGCCAGACGGCCGAGGGGGGCGACACCCGCTTCCACTCGGTGCTGAACGGACTCCGCGCCATCCCCCCCGGAGTGACCGACGCGCTGGTGGGCGTGCATGACGGGGTGCGGCCCTTCGTGTCGCGCGAGACACTCATCGCCTGCTACAGCGAGGCGGCCAGGAGCGGCGCGGCCGTGCCCGTGACCCCCGTGGTGGAGACGCTGCGGCACATCCTGCCCGACGGCGGGAGCGTGACGGTGCCCCGGGACGAGTACCGTCTGGTGCAGACCCCCCAGGTGTTCCGCCTCGGACTGCTGCGCCAGGCTTACGCGCAACCCTACCGGAGCCTGTTCACCGACGATGCGTCGGTGGTGGAGGCTCTGGGCGGGCGCGTCACACTGGTGGAGGGCAACCGCGACAACATCAAGCTCACCACGCCCGCCGACCTGCTGCTGGCGCGCGGAATCATGGGAGCACACTGAACCACTGCCCATGCAAGACCTCAGAAAGACGGAAATCACCTACCTGCCGGGCATAGGCCCGCGCCGAGCAGCCCTGCTCCAGGCCGAGCTGGGCATAGCCACATGGCACGACCTGCTATATACCTTCCCCTACAAGCACATCGACCGCAGCCGCCTGTACCGCACGGGCGAGCTCACGGCCGACATGCCCTTTGTGCAACTCAAGGGGCACATCCTGAGCATGGAGCAGACGGGACAGGGGCGCAAGGCAAGGCTCGTGGCGCACTTCACCGACGGTGACGGCCTGGTGGACCTGGTGTGGTTCCAGGGCATACGCTACATGACCTCGACACTGAAACTCGACCGCGAGTACATCGTGTTTGGCCGTCCGAGCGTGTTCAACGGGCGCATCAACATAGCGCATCCCGACGTGGACCCCGCCGAGGAACTCTCGCTCAGCCACATGAGGATGCAACCTTACTACTCGGTGACCGAGAGGATGCGCCGCGCGGGACTCACCTCACGCAGCATGGAGCAGTTCACCTGCAAGTTGCTCAGCCTGCTCAAGGAGCCTGTGCCCGAGACACTGCCCGAGGTGATGCGCCGCCAGATGGGGCTGATGCCGCTGGACGAGGCCCTGCGCGCGGCCCACTACCCGCGCACGGCCGACCAGCTGACGCGCGCCATGGCACGGCTCAAGTTTGACGAACTGTTCTTCATACAGCTCAGCATACAGTTATATGCGCGCCAGAGGCAGGCGTCCAGGACGGGACACCAGTTCCTGCACGTGGGGCCGCTCTTCAACGAGTTCTACTCCCAATGCCTGCCCTTCACGCTGACCGATGCGCAGAAGCGCGTCCTGCGCGAGATACATGCCGACATGAGGCGCGGGCGCCAGATGAACCGCCTGCTGCAGGGCGACGTCGGGAGCGGCAAGACACTGGTGGCGCTCATGGCCATGCTGCTGGCCGTGGACAACGGGCACCAGGCATGCATCATGGCGCCCACCGAGATCCTGGCCGAGCAGCACCTGCGGTCGTTCCGCTCCATGCTGGGACACCTGCCCGTAAGGGTCGAGTTGCTCACGGGCACGGTCAAGGGCAAGAAACGCAAGGAAGTGCTGCAGGGACTGGCCGACGGCACGGTGCACATGCTGGTGGGCACACACGCTGTCATCGAGGACTGCGTGCAGTTCCACAGCCTGGGGCTGGCCGTCATCGACGAGCAGCACCGCTTCGGCGTGGCACAGCGCGCGCGCCTGTGGGCCAAGAACACCGTGGCGCCGCACATCCTGGTGATGACGGCCACACCCATCCCCCGCACGCTGGCCATGACCCTGTACGGCGACCTGGACGTGTCGGTCATCGACCAGCTGCCGCCCGGACGCAAGCCCATACGCACGCTGCACATCCCCGACACCGACCTGGGCCGCCTCTACCAGGCCGTGAGCACGCAGGTCGAGGCCGGGAGCCAGGCTTACTTCGTGTTCCCGCTGGTCAAGGAGAGCGACAAGGTGGCACTGCGCAACGTAGAGAACGAGTACGAGACACTGCGGCGGGTGTTCCCCCAGTACCGCATAGGCATGGTGCACGGGCGCATGAAGCCCGCCGAGAAGGAGGAGCAGATGCGCCTCTTCACCCAGGGCGACACACAGATACTGGTGGCCACCACGGTCATCGAGGTGGGGGTCAACGTGCCCCGTGCCACGGTGATGGTCATCTTCAACGCCGAGCGCTTCGGCCTGTCACAACTGCACCAGCTGCGCGGGCGCGTGGGGCGAGGCGGGGACCAGTCGTGGTGCATACTGGTGACGGGCAGCACGGCCGGCACCGATGTGAGGCGGCGCATGCAGGTGATGACCGACACGACCGACGGCTTCCAGATTGCCGAGGAAGACCTCAAGCTGCGCGGCCCCGGAGACCTGGAAGGCACACAGCAGAGCGGCGACGGCCTGCACCTGCGCCTCGCCAACCTGGCCAAGGACGGGATGCTGGTGCAATGGGCGCGTGACGCCGCCGCACAGGTGCTCTCCACCGACCCCACCCTGTCGTCCCCCGCCGGACAGGCACTGCGCCGGGAGTTTGACCTGGAGTTCCCCGACCGCCAGGACTGGGGAAAGATATCATGAGGGAGAAGCCCCCTCCCTCTGCTGGCAAGCCCCTTCCCCCACCTTCCCCGAGGGGAAGGAACATATAACTCGTTCTCTTGATTCTATGACAGCAAAGCCCCATCCCAGCCTTCACCAAGGGGGAGGGGCCGAAACTGCACCGCGCCGCATCCGCCAACGCACCGCACTGCATCCGCCAACGCACCGCGCTGCATCCGCCAACGCACCGCACTGCATCCGCCAACGCACCGCACTGCATCCGCCAACGCACCGCGCTGCATTTATTGTTCCACCGCTTCAGCATAAATGCAGAAACGAGCAGGCCGCCTTCATCTTCCCCTCTTTCCTGCTGCCAAAAGCGTTTTCACTCCCATGGGGTATATACTCCTTCCCCTCGGTGGAGGCAGGGGCGGAGGGCTTAGCCAGCCTTTCCCTCTCCCACACCCCTTTTTGCGGACACTGCTTTGCACCCTCAATGTTTTTGACTAACTTTGCACCACTACACTAAGCAAGACTGAACTTGGACAAGCAACCTATACCACTACTCCAGGACATCCACCTGCCCGCCGACCTGCGCAAGCTGCCCAAGGAGGCTCTGCCACAAGTGTGCCGGGAACTTCGCCAGGCCATCATACGCTCCATGGCCGACAACCCCGGGCACTTCGCCAGCAGCCTGGGCGTGGTGGAGCTGACCGTGGCCCTGCACTATGTGTTCGACACACCCCACGACCGCATCGTGTGGGACGTGGGGCACCAGGCCGCCGGGCACAAGATGCTCACGGGGCGGATGGACGCCTTCCGCACCTACCGCAGGCTGCACGGGCTGCGTCCCTTTCCGTCACCGGAGGAGAGCGAGTATGACACCTTCGCCTGCGGGCATGCCTCCAACAGCATCTCGGCCGCACTCGGCATGGCTGTGGCCGACCGGCGCACAGGGCACGGGAAGCGCCATGTGGTGGCCGTGATAGGCGACGGAAGCATGAGCGGCGGACTGGCCTACGAGGGGCTCAACAATGTGAGCGGCACTCCCAACAACCTGCTGATTATCCTCAACGACAACAACATGAGCATCGACAGCAGCGTGGGAGGCATGAAGCACTACCTGCATTACCTGCACACAAGCCACCTGTACAACTGGCTACGCTTCCGCATATCCCAGAAGATGATCAAATGGGGCATCCTGAGCGAGCGGGGAAGGCAAAGGCTGCTGCGCTTCAACAACTCGCTCAAGTCCCTGCTCACCGACCAGCAGAACATCTTCGAGGGAATGAACATCCGCTACTTCGGGCCGAGCGACGGGCACGATGTCGTGAAACTGGTCAACACGCTCGCACAAATCAAGGACATGAAGGGGCCCAAACTGCTGCACATCCGCACCGTGAAGGGCAAGGGATTCATGCCTGCGGAACAGAACCCCACGCTCTACCACTCGCCGGGGCCCTACAACCCCGAGACAGGCGAGTGCCTGCACACCGACACCAGCGGGCTGCCGCCCAAATACCAGGACGTGTTCGGCGACACGCTGATGGAACTCGCACGGCAAAACAGCCGCATCGTGGCTGTCACGCCTGCCATGGCCACGGGATGCGGGCTGAGCCGGATGATGAGAGAGATGCCCGACCGCACCTTCGACGTGGGCATCGCCGAGGGGCACGCGGTGACCTTCTCGGGCGGCATGGCCAGCGCGGGGCTGCAGCCCTTCTGCAACATTTACTCCAGTTTCTCACAGCGCGCCTTCGACAACATCATACACGACGTGGCACTGTGCCGCCTTCCTGTGGTGCTCTGCCTGGACCGGGCCGGGCTGGTGGGCGAGGACGGCCCCACACACCACGGGGCTTTCGACCTCGCGGCCCTGCGCCCCGTCCCCGGCCTCACGCTCTCGTCGCCCATGGACGAGAGGGAACTGCGCCGGCTGATGTACACGGCACAACTGCCAGAGAAGGGCCCCTTTGTCATACGCTATCCGCGCGGACGCGCCGAGCATACCGACTGGAGATGCCCGCTGGAGGAAGTCGAGGTGGGCAAGGGACGGCTCATACACGAGGGAAGCGACGCCGTGGTGCTGAGCCTGGGCCCCATCGGGAACGAGGTAGAGCGCGCCATCGCCGAACTGGAGAGGCAGGGACGCAGCATCGCGCACTACGACATGCGATTTCTGAAACCCATTGACGAGGAAATACTCGCCACCGCAGGCAAAGACTTCAAGCACATCGTGACCGTCGAGGACGGCGCGCTGAAGGGCGGGCTGGGCTCGGCCGTACTGGAGTATATGGCCGACCACGGGCTGCACCCCAGGGTGGTGCGCCTGGGGCTGCCCGACCACTTCGTGGAGCACGGCAGCGTGCCACAGCTGCAGCACCTGGCCGGCATCGACAAAGAAGCAATCATAAAGGCTCTCTCATGAAAATAGTAATCGCAGGCGCAGGAGCCGTGGGAACCCACCTTGCCGAACTGCTCTCGCGCGAAGACCAGGACATCATGCTCATCGACGAAGACCCCGACCGCACGGCCGAGTTGGCCACCTCGGGGGAATTCGACCTGATGACCATCAACGTGTCTCCCACAAGCATCAGCGGACTGAAAGAGGCCGGAGTGCCTCACGCCGACCTCTTCATAGGCGTGACACCCGAGGAGACACGCAACATCACCTGCTGCATGCTGGCACACGCGCTGGGATGCCGCAAGACGGTGGCGCGCGTGGACAACGCCGAGTACACGCGTCCCGAATACAAGGACTTCTTCAGGCAGATGGGCATCGACAGCATCATCTACCCCGAAGCCCTGGCCGCGCGGGAGATACTGGACGGCATCAAACGCCCGGGCGTGCGCCAGTACTGGGAAGTGCACGGGGGCGCGCTGGTGATGATGGGCATCAAGCTGCGCGAGTCAGCCCGCGTGCTGGACAAGCCCCTGCGCGAACTGTGCGGCCCCGACACGCCCTACCACATCGTGGCCATCAAGCGGGACGAGGACACGATAATCCCCGGGGGAAACGACAGTCTTGCCCTGGGCGACATCGCCTATTTCATGACGCAGCGCAAGCATGTGCAGTACATCCTGCAGATAACAGGCAAGGAAGAGTACGGCGAGGTGAGGCACATGATGATCATGGGCGGCGGACTGACCGCCCTGCATGTGATACAGGACAAGCCCGACTCGGTGAGCGTGAAGGTGATAGAGCGCGACGAGGAACGCTGCCGCCAGTTTGCCGACATGCTGGACGACCCCGATGTGAGCATCATACAGGGCGACGGGCGCGACACGGGCATGCTGGCCGAGGAGGGACTGCGCGACATGCAGGCCTTTGCGGCGCTCACGCCATACACCGAGACCAACATCCTGGCCTGCCTGGCGGCGAAGCGCATGGGCGTGCGCAAGACCATAGCCCTGGTGGAGAACATGGACTATGTGTCCCTGGCCGAGAAACTGGACATAGGCACCATCATCAACAAGAAGACCATCGCGGCGAGCCACATCTACCAGATGATGCTGGACAAGGATGTGACGAATGTGAAGTGCCTGACCATCGCCAACGCCGACGTGGCGGAATTCATGGTCAGCGAGGGAAGCCTGGTGACCGCGAAACCCGTGCGCGACCTGCGCTTCCCGAGGGGAGTCACACTGGGCGGCATGGTGCGGGACGGAGTGGGAAGCCCCATACACGGGAACACCCAGCTGCAGAGTGGCGACCGCGTGGTCGTGTTCTGCCTGGGCGGACTGATAAAGAAGATGGACCGCTACTTCTGCCGGCCCACCTCGGCCATCAGCCGGGTGATATCGGCCTTGAGCAACTGAAAAGGGGGGCTCAGGCGGAAGCCCGCCCCCTTCCTGAGCATGACATCCACGCTGCAGATGCTGTGCTCATAACTGCTCCACTCGTTCTGCTTCTGCGTCTCATGCACAGCCAGGCGCGTAATCTCGCGCTCACGCTCGCGGCGCAGGACATTGCACACGGGAGTCAGCAGGGGCATCACCACACCGTCAAAGAGGGTGTGCCCCTGGATGTAGAGGTAAGTGGTGTCGGGCGTGAGCCCCATGGAAAGCAACTCCTCGCGCAGGGGGAGATAGGTCTCGCGCCCCTGGGGGTAGCGGCGCTGGAGCATGGACACGCACTTGTTCACCTTGTGCCTGATGCTTTCCAGGGACGACTGCCCGCCACGGGCGATGTTGACACTGTGGAAGGAGACCACATCAGCAAAGTCGCTCATGCTGAACTCACGGTAGCGCCCATACCGGTAAGCCCACACATTCCACACAAAGAGCGGCCACACGATACGGCTGAACTCTGCCATGAAAGCCTCCAGGTCCATCACGCTGCGGTCATTGAGCGTGCTCATCACGCAGGCAGTGTGCAGATTGGGCGCGTAGCACTGGTAGTTCTCGATGGCGTAGGCATAGGTGTGCAGCACATAGGGGTTGTGGCACACCATGCGGCTCATCTCGGTACTGCCCTGCATGAGCCAGTCATAGTCGGCGTCCACACAGGCTATCATGCACTCGCCCAGGGCGGGCCCCAGGCGGTTCATGAGGGCACTCTTCTTGCCGCGGCCCAATGACGTGCGGCTGGGAAGCATGACCTCAAAGTAATGGCGCTCGTCCTCGAACTCCTGCAGGACTGACCGCCAAAAGAACACATCATCATAACTCTCCACATAAGCCACGATGCGGTGCCTCGACGAGCGCGGGCGCAAGCGGTTTGCGGTCTCGATGTAACTGGAGTTCAGCGCGTCCTGGAGCCGCTTTCCCTGCTTGCGGGACTGCGGTTCGGGGCAGGGCCGGGCCGGGCCGGCTGCACTTCCTGCCACGGGACGGGTCATAGCGCGATGTCCTCCACGTTGGTCACGCAGTCGGCCCAGCCGTCCATGATGACAGCCGGGCTGTGGGTGGTGAGTATCACCTGCGCGTGGGGATTGAGGTCACGCACCAGCCCCACAAGCCTCTGCTGCCACTCGACGTGCAGGCTCACCTCCGGCTCGTCCATGAACAGGACGCACGGCTTGCGCGCCCGCACCAGCACGGTGAGCAGGATGATGAGCATCTGCTTCTCGCCGCTGGAGAGCTTGTAAGAGGGGATTACCTCGCCCATCGAGAGGAAGAATATCTCGTTGCGGTCACGGCAGATGGTCTTGCCCGTGTCCTTGAAGAGGCTGTCGACGATGTCCATGAAGTGCGTCTTCTCCCCGGCTATCTCGCCGGCCTGGCGCTGGGCGTCCGCCACATGGCCGGTGAAGAGCGCGACCATGCGGTTGCTCATGTTCACCTGGTAGTCCAGGTAACGCCGCTGCAACTGGTAGAGCTGCAGGTCGAGCTCGGAGTGCAGTTGCGTGTCCGACATCTTGCCCAGCAGGTCGCCCGACACGAGCGGGCGGTCAAAGGAGCGTATGACGTCAAAGTCCACGCTGTCGGCGTCCTCTGGCTCGAAGGTCAGCGTGACGCCGCCCGTATGCTTCTCCAGCCGGTCGATGCCAGCCAGCCGGCGCACCACACGGTTGAGGATAGTGCTCTTGCCCACGCCGTTTACCCCGCTCAGTATGTTCACGTCGGGACGCAGGGTCCAGTCGATGCCCCGCTTCCCGTTCCACAGCGCGTCTATCCTGATGCGCTTGATGTAGAGTCCCTTCTTGCTCATGTCAGAATCCGCGTTGTCGTGTCAGAAGATGGTGGTGGAGTTCCAGGGGAACAGGCCCTTCTTCACGGAGTACGCGCCAAGGGCGCGCTCCAGTTTGTCCCTGGTGAAAGGCACATGGGCCATGTAGGCGCTGTCACGCCCTATGTACTTGCGCACCTTGTTGGGCAAGTGCGCCCAGTTGATCCTGACAGAGTCGTCTGTGAGCATGTCGAAACCCACATAGGCGACTATGACAGGCAGGTGGAAACGGTTCACGGCACGGCTTATCTGCCAGTTGAGCGTGACGCTCTCCACATCCATCAGGTCGCTGGCCAGCACCAGCAGGTTGTCGGCCTCCTCCATCAGCCTGAGACACCTTACCTTGAATGTGCTGTCAACCAGGTCATCGTGCATGGACGAGAAGTCGATTTCCCGCATGTTGAGGAAACCATAACGGCGCGGATACTGCCTCTGCCACTCCTGCATCTGCTTGAAGTAGCACAGGTTGCTGTGCTCGTGGTCCAGCACACCCTGCGCGTCAAACGCGACGTATGTCTTGTTGGTGTTCATGTGTCTGCCTCCTGTACGCATTGAAGATACACTTAGCAAAGTTAGAAAATCCCGCCCAAACCGCCAAGCACTGGCATGCACAAAAGGAAAAATTGCTACTTTTGCACCCATGATTCAGGAATTGGCATTGCAGAAAAGGCTTCTGCAGGTGGAGTACGCCTGCGAGCGGGAGCAGTTCCGGCGGCAGACGGAGAACACGGGAGTGGCGCGCAAGGTGCGCCGCGGCCTGTGCTGGTTCCCGTTGCGCACGGGCAGGAGCTACCGCAATTCACAGGACACGCTGGTGCTCGAGGTGGAGCGCACCGAGGGGCAAGAGGCCGAGCACCAGTTCGAGCCGGGCAAGCCCGTGTGCTTCTTTGCCGAGGACGCCTCGCGGATGCTGCACTACATGGACTTCGTGGGGCAGGTGAGTTATGTGGAGAATGACCGCATGGTCATCAGCATGCCCTCGGCCTCGGCCGTGAGCCAGGTGCTGGGCGCCGAGCGCGTGGGCGTGCAGCTGTACCTGGACGAATACACATACCGCCTGATGTTCGAGGCCCTGGACCGCGTCGCCAATGCCAAGAGCGGCCGCCTGGCCGAGCTGCGCGACATCATCTACACACAGGCGCCGCTGCACACGCGCGCCCTGTCCCCCATCGCCATGCCCTGGCTCAACACCACCCAGCAGGATGCCGTCAACCATGTGCTGGCCTCGAAGGACGTGGCCATCCTGCACGGCCCGCCGGGAACAGGCAAGACCACCACGATGGTGGAGGCCATCTACGAGACACTCAGGCGGGAGACCCAGGTGATGGTGTGCGCCCAGAGCAACATGGCAGTCGACTGGATTGCCCAGAAACTGAGCGAGCGCGGTGTCAACGTCCTGCGCATCGGAAACCCGATGCGTGTCACCGACCAGATGCTGGCCGACACCTACGAGCGGCGCTACGAGGCCCATCCGCTCTACAGCCAGCTCTGGGCCGTCAGGCGAACCATACGCCAGCTGTATGACAGTGCGCCGGGCAACCGCGAGAACCGCCGCCAGAAGATAGCCCGGCTGCGCGACCGTGCCACCGAGATGGACTTCCAGATACGTGACTCGCTGCTCTCCGAGGCCCGCGTGATAGCCTGCACGCTCACCGGGAGCGCGTCGCCCGTCCTGTTGGGCAGGCACTTCTCCTCCCTCTTCATCGACGAGGCGGCACAGGCGCTGCAGGCCGCCTGCTGGATAGCGATGCAGAGGGCCGACCGCGTGATACTGGCAGGCGACCATTGCCAACTGCCCCCCACCGTGAAGAGCCCCGAGGCACTGGCCGGCGGACTGGACAGGACGCTGATGCAGAAGGTGGTGGAGGCACACCCCGAGGCCGTCTCGCTGCTGGGCGTGCAGTACAGGATGACGGACGCCATCATGCAGTTCCCCAACCGCGAGTTCTATGGCGGCCGCCTGCGGAGCGACCCCTCGGTCAAGTACCGCAGCATCCTGGACTGGGACACGGCCATCGAGTGGGTCGACACACCCGCCGAGCCCGAGTACGGGGAACAGGAGGCGGGCGACGGCACGAGCCGCCAGAACCCGGCCGAGGCACGGCTCACCATAGCCACGCTCAAGGCTTACCTGGAACGCATAGGCACCCGCCGAATCCTGGACGAGCGGCTCGACATCGGACTCATAAGCCCCTACAAGGGACAGGTGAGGCTGCTGCGGCAGCTCGTCGGGCGCGACGCGTGGTGGAAACCGCTGCGCCGCCTCATCAGCATCAACACGGTGGACGGCTTCCAGGGACAGGAGCGCGACATCATCATGATAAGCATGGTGCGCTCCAACAGCGGGGGACAGGTGGGCTTCCTGCGCGACCTGCGCCGCATGAACGTGGCCATCACCCGCGCCCGCATGAAACTCATCCTGGTGGGTCACCAGGCCACCCTGTGCCGCCACCCCTTCTACAAGCGGCTGCGCGACTATGTGGAAAGTTTGTCCGAAGGATAAAATACGCACAAGACTGCTGCCTGATTCAGCAAAAAAAGCGTAACTTTGTGAGCGGAGGAGCAGGCCGGCGCGCCCTGTCGCGCAGGAAAGGCCGCCATCGCGCAGCCTCTCCACCGCCCCTGTTCAGCACGAAAACAAACCAAAACTAATCATATACAACATGGAAAGAAGAAACTTCATCAAGTCAAGCATGGCAGGGATGGCAGCCCTGGCCATGGCATCGTCGCCCGTGGCGGCGATGGCCTCCGGCACCAGAGAGAAGCACTCCGGCAACTGCACCATCAAGAAACCCGTGGAGGAGGAAGAGTTCCACCTGGGCATGGCAGGCTTCTCCTTTGTCAAGTTTGACCTGGACACCACCCTCAAGACGATGCGCACCCTCGACCTGCACTACCTGTGCATCAAGGACTTCCACCTGCCCCTGGACAGCACCGACGAGCAGATAGCCGCCTTCCACCGGAAACTTGCCGACTACGGCGTGAAGGGCTACGCCGTGGGGCCCATCTACATGAAGAGCAAGGCCGAGGTTGACAGGGCGTTTGCCTATGCCCGCCGCGTGGGCGTGCCCTTGCTGGTGGGCGTGCCCAACTATGACCTGCTGGACTACACCGAGCAGGTGGTCAAGCAGTACGACATACGCCTGGCCATCCACCTGCATGGCCCCGACATGCCGCTCTATCCCGATGCCACCGACATCTGGGAGCATGTGAAGGACCGCGACGAGCGCATGGGCATGTGCCTGGACATCGGGCACAACCTGCGCTACGGCTCCGACTCGCTGGCCGACTATGCCAAGTACCACAAGCGGGTCTATGACATGCACCTCAAGGACGTGACGGCTCCCACCAAGGCCGGCAAGCGTGCCGAGCTGGGCAGGGGCATCATCGACTTCCCCCGCTTTGTGCGCCTGCTGCGCAAGTACCACTACACCGGCGCGGTGAGCCTGGAGCACGAGAAGGACATGGACAACCCCTTCATGGGCATCGCCGAGAGCATCGGCTTCTTCCGGGGCGTGTGCCAGGCCACCCGCTGAGCACAGCCTCCGCAGCTCACCGCCCCACTCACGACGCAGCCCCGCAGGAGCAATCCTGCGGGGCTGCGCTGTGTCTGCGGGCTGTGGTCACTTGCCCTGCGTGGCCTTCCATTCGTCATAGAGGGTGGAGAAGATGGCGGGACTGTCGTGCACCTGCTTGCGTGCGAGCGACTTGTCCTTGCCCCACCACTCCAGGATGTAGTCCTTCAGCCCGTCGTACTCTTCCTTGCCCTTGAACTGTGTCTCGGTGAAGAGCTTGATGATGGGCACCATGTCGGTGGAGGCATTGTAGAGCAGGAAGGCCCGCTCCTGCCCGTTGGGCTTCAGGGCATACCAGGTGGCCCAGCTGCCCCCGGTGTTGACCCCGTTGCCGGGGAGATAGATGCGCGCCTTATATACCGAGGCATCCTTCCCGCGATAGAGCAGCTCCAGCAGGCACTCCTCCTTCATGGGCTTGAACAGGTAGCGGTATATCGTCTGGCAGCGTTCCCACACCTCGCCCTCGGGATGCTCCTCGGTGGGTGTGAGCCACTCTATCTTCTGCAGTTTCTCGGCCTTGTACTTCTTGCCCTTCTTGGCATCGGGCTGGTCGGCCAGCACCACCTCATACTCGGTGGCCCAGGTCATGTACTTGCGGGGGATCCACCCCTCCACCTGCTTGCCGTCGTTGAGCGTGAGGCGCACATGGCGCATGTCGGGGTCATCATTCTTGCGCGCCTGGGCCGCCTGGCCAAGGAGCACGGCTGCCAGGAGCAGCAGCCAGAGCCGGATTGTTCTCATTGTATCGCTTCTTGTTATGGTTTGGTTTGTCTCCGTCGATGAGCTCCAGCACGCGCAGGATCACATCGCTGCGGTTGGTCTCCCCCTCCTTGAGCAGGCTCTGCTCCTGCTGGGCAGAGAGGCCGGCGCACCGGCACAGCTTCCTCACGAAACTCTTGTCACACTTCTTGTAGGCATCGCCCAGGCACACGGGCTTCCCGTCCGTCCCCACGACGTAGAAGTCGCAGGCCGTCTTGCCAGGGATGAGAAACAGGGCAGAGACCCTGTTGCCCTGCCATGCCCTGATGCCCCCGTGGGCATTGAGCGAATAGCCCTGCGAGGCATACACATATACCTCCATGCGCGAGCAGGCGGCATAGAGCCAGCTCCAGCCCACACCCTCCAGGGGAACCAGCAGGCGCACGCTCCCGGGCGTGGCGCTGTTCCACACCACCACCGAGTCGATGCGCCCGATGGGCACCTTGTCCTTCTGGCACTCGCGGGAGAAGAAGCGGCGATAGACCTGCAGGTCACGCTTCTTGCTGGGCACCTCCATGCGGTCATCGCCTGTGTAGAGCAGGCGCGAGCCGCCCTTGAGGCACACACGTCCCTCGCAGGTCTGGGCCTGCAGGTGCACTGCTCCCGCACAGGCAAGCAGGAGGGCCACGAGGAGGAGCCTGGCTCCCCGGTATATGCAATACGCTCTTCTCATACCGCAAATATACGACTTTTTCAGGAAATAAAAGCCCTGGGGGGGGTAATTGCACGGGCGGGGCATTTTTTTTGAAATCCTGCTGCCTGCCACGCACTTGGGAGGCATCCTGCCCGCAGACTGGAGACACGCCACAGGCCACCCGGAAGGCAGGCGGTAAGCATTCAGAAGGCAGGCGGAGGACACCCAGGAGACAGATGGTGAGCACCCGGAAGGCCGGGGGCGAGCACTCAGAAGGCAGAGCGCGGGTGACGGGGAGGCAGAGCGCAGGCAGCATGGTGACAGGAATATTGCAAGCTTTGGTACAAACATGCCAAACTTTGAAATGAATGTTGCAAACTTTGGTATATTCGTACCAAAGCGTAAGACAAAGAAGTGACGCGGTTGCCGGTAAACAGGCAGCAGGCTTGCCCAAGGATGCCAGCAAGGTGCCGCCTGCAAGCGAAAAGCATGCCCCAGGACAGGGAAAAGAGGCTCCACGGGGAGGGGACGCGGGGGCGCAGGCAAAAAAAGTGCGCCCGCCAGGCAAGAAAAGCAGGAAGAGGGAGTTTAAGGGGCAGAGTGAACAAGAAAACAGACACAAAATGAAGACAATGAGAATGACCGCCCGCCACTGGCTGCTCATGCTTGCAACCATGGCTCTGGCTATGACCGCGTGCGACCGCAACGAGGACTTCCACTTCAGCAACGCTGTCACCGCCGTGGTGACAGTACGCCCCCAGGCCGACGGGGCGTTTACGATGCAACTGGACAACGCCACCGTGCTGGCTCCCGTGAACCTGACGAAGTCGCCCTTTGGCGACAAGGAGGTGCGCGCCCTCACCTACTACTCGCCCGTGGAGGACCCGCGCAGCAACGCCATCAGAGTCAACGTACACTGGATAGACAGCATACGCACCAAACTGCCTGCACCTTACCTGGAAGGGCAGAACGACCGCCTCTACGGCAATGACCCCATCGAGATCGTGCGCGACTGGGTGACCGTGGCCGAGGACGGATACCTGACCCTGCGCATACGCACGCTGTGGGGCGACCGCAACATCAAGCACCAGGTGAACCTGCTCACGGGCATGAACGCCGATGACGCCTACGAGGTGGAGCTCAGGCACAACGCCATGGGCGACACGCGAGGGCGCGAGGGCGACGCGCTCATTGCCTTCAACCTCAACCACCTGCCGCGCAACGGCAAGGACGACGTGAGGCTGAAACTGCACTGGAACTCCTTCAGCGGGCCCAAGACGATGGAGATGGACCTGCACCTGCACACCGCCGCCACGGCCCTGCCTGCCGACCGCACTTTGCTGAACAGCCGCGTGGAATGACGGGAGTGGCATGGACGGGCACGAAAATGGCACCTGTCCACGTTATATATATAAAAGGGATATAGGGAGCGGGAAGCGTGCCGTCACACACAGGAAAGCGGCACGGCCATCCGCCCCCGGCAGGCATGGCGACACTGGGAAAGATATTCGGCCGGGCCACGGGCGACGAGGAGTTGGCGCGCAGGGTGTGTGCCGGCGATATGGCTGCGGCAGAACAGTTCTACCGCCAGCACGCGCGCTACCTCACGGCAGTGTGTTCGCGCTACCTGGCCAATGACGAGGACGTGAGGGACGTGCTGCAGGAGGTGTACCTCAAGGCATTCTCCTCCATCGCCCGTTTCCAGCCACGGGGCGAGGGGTCGCTGCGCGCCTGGCTCGCCAGGATCGCATGCAACGAGTGCATCAGTCACCTGAAGGCCAGCAGCCGCCTCACCTTCACCGGCCTCGGCGAGGACTGCACGCACCTCCCCTGCGAGGAGCCCGAGGTGGAGAGCGTGCCTGCCCAGGTGCTGCAAGGCCTGGTGCGCTCGCTGCCCGAGGGCTACAGGGTGGTGCTGAACCTGTATGTGATGGAGGGGAAGAGCCACCGCGAGATAGCCCACACGCTGGGCATCACGACCGGCACCTCGGCCTCGCAGCTGCACAAGGCAAAGCGCGCGCTGGCCGCAAGCATCAAGCAATACCTGAGGGATAATCACACATAGGATATGGACAAATGGCTCAATGACATACATGACCGTCTGAGGGACTACGAGCAGGAGCCGCCCGGGGGGCTGTGGGACAGCCTGCACGCGCGCCTGCTGCAGGAGGGGCTGCCCGGCAAGAGGCAGCCCAGGGCCTCGGCCTGGATGGTGTGGACGCGCCGCGCCGGTGTGGCCGCCTGCATTGCCGTGGCCGCGCTGGCGGGATACAGGCACATGCCCGACTCTGGGAAGTCCGCCGGCACGTGGCAGGCAGAGATAGAGGAGGGTGGCATCCCGCAGGCACGCACGCCCAGGAGGCCCGAAGCCTCTGTCGCGGAAGCCGCCCCGCAGGCAAAGGCCACCACCGGGAGCGCGCGGCACGAGGCCAGCAGAGCGCCTGTGCTGGCAGAGGCCGCAATAAAGGCGACGCCCGCCGCCAGAGCGCATGCCGCCAGCGCGCATGTGGCTGTGGAGGTCACCGGGGAGGACATGGCACCATCCCCCCGGGCGGGACAGGAAGGCAAGGACTCGCGGCAGAAGTCCCGGACACAGGTGTCCACGCCCACCTCCACCGGCATGGGCAGCATCCTGCCCAGGCGCAGCGCCGCGCCACAGGCCTCCCACGATGCCCCGCAAGCGGACTCCCGCAGCCGCCTGCAACCATCATCCCACGGCACACGCCCCCCACACGCGCGCCTGGCCGTGGCTGCCTATGCCACGGGGATGGGGAGCAGCGAGCATCTTGCACGGGGAACGGGAGGCTCCCCGCTCACAGCCCTTGGCCCCGATGCGGCGGCCTGGAACGACAGCCCACAGCTGGCCCTGGCCGTCTTCAACCGTGGAAGGGCCACCGAGCGGGTGACACGCCACCGCCTGCCCGTGCGCGTGGGAGCCACTGTCACCTATGACCTCACCCACCATCTGGCCCTGGGCAGCGGCCTCACCTACACCCGCCTGCGCTCTGACCTGCGCGAGGGCACGGAGACCAACTACCAGAGGAGCGTGCAGAGCCTGCACTATGTGGGGCTGCCCGTGAATGTGCGGTACACCTTCCTGCGGCACAAGAGGCTGGGCCTGTATGCCCAGGCAGGCGTGTTGGCCGAGGTGCGCGTGGCAGGCACGCTCACCACACGCTACACCCTGGACGGCCACACAGGCCATGAGGGGACGAGCCGCATCGGCTCGCACCCCCTGCAGATGTCGGCCGGAGCGGCCCTGGGAGCACAATACAGCCTCACCCCCGCACTGGCCCTGTATGCCGAGCCAGGCGTGAGCCACTACTTCAAGGACAACTCCAGCGTGCCCACCATCTACGGGGACAAGCCCACCAGTTTCACCCTCAACGTGGGCGTGAGCCTCTGCCTGGGCCGGTAAAAGCCGCCCCGATGCGGAATACGTCAGGAAAGGTGTGGGAAAACGGACTATATTCGTCCAGAAAAGTGTGTCATGAAGAGAAACATATACCAGCAACTGCTTGACTGGAAGGCCAAAAGGAACCGCAAGCCCTTGCTGCTCAATGGTGCCCGGCAAGTGGGCAAGACCTGTATCCTGAAGGAATTCGGAAGGAGAGAGTATGCCAAGGTGGCCTGCGTCAACTGCAGCAAGAACAAGACGGTGAGCAAAATCCTTGCCCAAGACTATGACATACGGCGCATACTGATCTCCCTTTCCGCACTCGTGCATGAGAACACCGAACCGGGAAACACACTGATTATCTTTGATGAGAAACCATACCAGGAACAGGAGTGGATGGTGAGCAAACCGCTCTACGCGCCCTCCGCCTGGATTTGAGCAAGCCCCTGACGTGACCAGAAAGAAATTCCGGCGCCCCACAGGAAGCCTCCCGTCAGGCCGCCGGGGAGCCCTCTGCCCGCCTGGGCAAGCCCTGCATTGGGGCCACACACAATGCGGGCTGCGCCCCCGGACGGTGGCGCAGCCCGCATATGCTGTACATTGTACCGGGGACGCGCGGCGGCCTCCCCACACAAGGCCGTTACTTCACGCGGCCCAGGTAAGAGCCGTCGCGGGAGTCCACCTCGATGGTCTCCCCCTCTTCGATGAACAGAGGCACACGCACCTCGGCCCCGGTCTCCACACGGGCAGGCTTCAAGGTGTTGGTGGCGGTGTCGCCCTTCAGTCCCGGCTCAGTCCACGTCACCTTGAGATGCACCTTCACGGGAACGTCGGCATAGAGCACCGTCTCGGTGCTGGCATCCACCACCACCTCCACGTTCTCGCCCTCCTTCAGGAAGTTCACGCCGTTGACCTGGCCGGGGGCGATGCTTATCTGCTCAAAGGTCTCGTTGTTCATGAACACCAAGTCCTCGCCATCCTTGTAGAGGTACTGGCAAGGGCGGCGCTCCACACGCACGTCCTCGAGCTTCTCACCGATGTTGAAGCGGCGCTCCAGAACGCCTCCGTTGACCACGTCTTTCAGTGTCACGTTCATAATCGTGTTGCCCTTGCCCGGCTTGCGGTGCAGGAAATCGATACAGAAATAGAGCTTGCCGTCCATGCGGATGCAGGTGCCCTTCTTGATGTCCTGTGAATTGATCATAGAAATGAAGTTGTTTTATTTTATTTGCTATCTGTTTATTCGGCTTGCAAAGATAAGAAATATTAAGGGAAGGGCGAAGTAAAAGAAGAAAAAACAAGTGCTTCTCTTGGCAAAGAAGAAGAAAAGTGGTAATTTTGCACCCCGAAACAAAGTGCGTAACAACAAAATAACGAAAGCAAGATATGAAAAGAACATTTCAGCCCCACAACCGTCGCCGCAACAACAAGCACGGTTTCCGCCAGAGGATGACCACCGCAAATGGCCGCCGCGTGCTGGCTTCACGTCGCGCCAAAGGGCGCAAGAAGCTCACCGTATCCGACGAGAGACACGGCAAGTAACTGAAAAAAGATTAAAACAGAGAAAGAAGTGGGGGTCGCCCTACTTCTTTTTCTGTTTTTATTTGCTACCTTTGCCATGAACGCGCGGGCGCACACCGTAACGGCCGGCCCGCCACATCAGGACAGACACATGAGCATCAAGGACATACTAAGGAAATTCACGAGTCCCATCGTGTATTGGAACCTCATCGCGCTGGCCGTGGCAACCTGCCTGGCCATGGTGGGCCTGTGGTTCTGGATGGACAGGTTCACACACCACGGCATCGAGGTGGAAGTGCCCGACGTGAAGGGCAAGCTGGTGGCCGATGCCGAGTACGAGCTGGGGCTCGCACACCTGACGCCCGTCAGGACCGACTCTGCCTACAACCGCAGCCTGCCCCCCGGCACCGTGCTGGAGCAGATACCCGCAAGCGGAAGCCACGTCAAGGAGGGGCGCGAGATATACCTCACCATCAACTCCTCACAGACTCCCACACTGGCCATGCCCGACATAGCCGACAACTGCTCGCTGCGCGAGGCCGAGGCCAAGCTCAAGGCCCTGGGCTTCAAACTGGCTCCCAACGAGTACACCGAGGGCGACAAGGACTGGGTGCTGGGCGTGAAATGTGGCGGACGCAATGTCATCGCCGGCGAGCGGGTGCCCATCGACGAGCCCGTGACGCTGGTGGTGGGCAACAGCGACATGGACGAGGACATGGACGAGATCGGGCAGGACAGCCTGGACAACTTCGACTCGCTGGAGGACTACACCATCACAGAGGAGGCCGAATGACCGTGCCCGGCAGCGAGGACCTCATCCTGGAGGACGACGAGATACTGTCCCCCACCGCCGCCGGGGAGCACGGGGAGCACGAGCACTGGCGCATAGAGGTGGACAAGGGACAGGGCATCATGAGAATCGACAAGTTTCTGATGATGCACATGGGCGACACGAGCCGGAACCGCATACAGAAGGCGGCCGAGGCGGGCTGCATACGCGTGGGCGGAAAGCCCGTCAAGAGCAGCTACAAGGCCAAGCCCGGAGATGTGGTGACGCTGGTGCTCGACCGCCCCAAGCGGGACTGGGAGATAGTGCCCGAGGACATCCCGCTGGACATCACCTACGAGGACAGCCAGCTCATGGTCATCAACAAGCCCGCCGGAATGGTGGTGCACCCCGGATGCGGCAACTACAGCGGCACACTGGTCAACGCCATCGCATGGCACATGAGGGACTGCCCCCAATTTGACGCCAATGACCCCACGGTGGGGCTGGTGCACCGCATCGACAAGGACACAAGCGGCCTGCTGGTCGTCGCCAAGACCCCCGGGGCCAAGACAAGCCTGTGCGCGCAGTTCTTCAACCACACCACACGCCGCCTCTACAACGCCCTGGTGTGGGGGCCGTTTGCCGAGGACGAGGGAACCATAGTGGGCAACATAGGCCGGCATCCCAAGGACAGGCTGCGGATGGCCGTGTTCCCGCCCGGGGGCGAGACAGGCAAACCGGCCGTCACACACTACCGGGTGCTCGAGCGCTTCGGCCCCACCACGCTGGTGGAATGCCGTCTGGAGACAGGCAGGACGCACCAGATACGCGCGCACATGCAGCACCTGGGGCATCCGCTCTTTGCCGACGGGCGGTACGGAGGCGACCAGATACTGAGGGGGGAGAAGACCGCGTCGTACAAGGCATTCATACGCAACTGCATGGAGACATGCCCCCGGCAGGCACTGCACGCGCGCACCCTGGGGTTCCGGCACCCGTCCACAGGCGAGGAGATGGACTTCTCGTCACCGCTCCCCCCCGACATGTCGGGACTGATAGAGAAATGGAGAAAGAAAACCACAGCTTTGTTATGAAGACCATAGCCATTGTATGCGGAGGGGACACCTCCGAGCATGATGTCAGCATGCGCAGCGCGGCGGGCATCGAGTCATTCCTGGACAAGGAACGTTACATTATATATAAGGTGGAGATCCACGCACGCCACTGGGAGGCCATCCTGCCCGACGGCTCCCGCAGCCGCGTGGACAGGAACGACTTCACCTTCGATGACGGGCATGGAGCGCGCGTACGCCCCGACTTCTGCTACATCACCATCCACGGCGTGCCGGGCGAAAACGGCATCCTGCAGGGCTACCTGGACCTCATCGGCATGCCCTACTCCACCTCGGACGTGCTTGTGGAGGCCATGACCTACGACAAGTTTGTGCTCAACAACTACATGCGCTCCATGGGCGTGTCGGTTGCCGACAGCATGCTCATACGCCGTGGCCACGGCCAGGAGGTGAAGGACGAGGACATCATCCGGCGTGTGGGACTGCCCTGCTTCGTGAAGCCGGCCAGCGGCGGCTCGTCCTTCGGGACCACGAAAGTGAAAGAGGCGGACGGCCTGCGCCCCGCCATCGACCTGGCCATGCGCGAGGGAGAGGACGTGATGGTGGAGGCTTTCCTGAAGGGCACCGAGATTACCTGCGGCTGCTACAAGACCAGCAAGCACACGGTGGTGCTCCCCATCACCGAGGTGGTCACAAAGCGCGAGTTCTTCGACTACGACGCGAAGTACAACGGAGAGGTGTCGGAGATTACACCGGCCAGGCTCTCGGAGCGGGTGACAGAGCGAGTGAAGAAACTCACATCGGCCATATACGACATCCTGGACTGCCGTGGCCTCATACGCATAGACTACATCATCACCGAGGGCGACAAGATAAACATGCTGGAGATCAACACCACGCCGGGCATGACAGCCACCAGCTTCATCCCCCAGCAGGTGCGTGCGGCAGGGCTTGACATCAAGGACGTGATGACGGACATCATCGAGGACATTCTGGAGAAGAGGGCATGAACGGCGAATTCGACGACATACGGCCATATGCCGACGGTGAGGTGAAGCAGGCCGTAAAGGACTTGCTGGCCGACCGCCAGTTCGCGCACATCCTGCACTCGCTGGTTCCGTGGCTGCCCGCATGCGTGAGAAACAGGCTCATACGCTGGGCGTTCATCGGCATCAACACCACCCTGCAGTTCCAGCTGCGCTACATGAAACCGCTCGTGCGCCGCATTCTCAGGAAGTGCAGCACGGGCTACACGTTCAGGCACGACGGCATCGAGCCGGGGCCCGAGCGCTACACCTTCATAAGCAACCACCGCGACATCGTGCTCGACAGTGCCATCCTGTCCTACCTGCTGCACGAGGACGGGTTTCCCACAACGTGCGAGATTGCCATTGGCGACAATCTGCTCATCTATCCGTGGATAAGGAAACTGGTGAAGCTGAACAAGGCGTTCACCGTGCAGAGGGGGGTGAGCGCGCGCACCCTGCTGGAAAGCAGCCAGAAGATGAGCCGCTACATGCACTATGCCATCAACGTGAAGCACGAGAACATCTGGATCGCACAGCGCGAGGGGCGCGCCAAGGACTCCAACGACCGCACCCAGGAGTCGGTGCTCAAGATGATGAGCATGGGCGGTGACGGCTCCATCATACAGCGGCTCAAGGACTTGCATGTGGTCCCGCTCACCATCAGCTACGAGTACGACCCCTGTGACTACCTCAAGGCCAAGGAGTTCCAGATGAAGAGGGACAACCCCGACTACAAGAAGTCAAAGCAGGACGACCTGAAGAACATGCGGATAGGCATCTTCGGCAAGAAGGGTCACATACACTACGAGACGGCTCCCTGCATCAACGAGTGGCTGGACGAGGTGGCCAGCCTGCCGCGCACGGAGGTCTACAAGGAGATTGCCCACCGCATCAACATCGAGATTCACCGCCGCTACATGCTCTATCCCGGCAACTATGTGGCGGCAGACCTGCTCAGGGGCACGCGAGAGTTCGCCCTCTTCTACACGCCCGCGCAGAAACGCTCATTCGAGCGCTACCTCAAGAGCAGGCTGGACATGATAGACCTGGAGAACAAGGACGTGCCCTACCTGCGGGAGCGCATCCTCACGATGTACGCCAACCCTGTGTTCAACAAGCAGAAAGCCACACGATGCGAAGAGGACTGACCATCACCGCGCTGTGCCTGTGCGCCCTGCTGCCCACGGGTTGCCGGGACGATGACGGCGGCTCGCCCTTCCCCAACATGTGGAACGAGATAGTGGGTCTGTCCACAGACGGAAGCGGGCGCATCGCCCAACTGGTGACCGACGCGGGCGACACCTACGAGGTGACCAACAGGCTCACGGGCTACAGGCCCGACACCCTGTACCGCGTGATGTGCGGCTACACCACCGGGGCGGGCCGGGCCACGCTCTACCAGACAGCGGGCGTGCACATGCTGCGGGACTCATCGGCCTGTGCCACGCATGACCCTGTGAATGCCACCGCCGTATGGCGAAGCGGACAATACATCAACCTGCGCCTGGCACCGCTCACGCAAGGGGGCACGCACGCATGGGGCTTTGCCGCCGACAGCACCGGCCCAGGCGGGCACCGCTACCTGAGCCTGCACCACCGCCAGGGCAGCGACCCGCCCTACTACACCCAGGAGACCTACGCCAGCATCGCGCTGGCAGACATCCCCGGACTGGCCGGGGGGGACAGCCTGTCGCTGTCCATACACACCTTCAAAGGCGTCAAGACATGGAACTTCAGGAGATAAAGGGCAGCGTGGCCGTGCTCATCTCGGGCGGGGTGGACAGTGCCGTGGTGGTGCACCGCCTGTGCGAGGCGGGCATCAAGCCCGACCTGCACTATATCAGGATAGGCATGGAGGGCGAGGACTCATCGTGCACGGCCGAGGAGGACATAGAACTCTCGCAGGCCACAGCGCGCAAGTACGGCCTCAGGCTGGAAGTGACCGACCTGCAGAGGGAATACTGGGAGCAGGTGGTGGGCTATGCGGTGGGGCGCGTGAAGAGGGGTCTGACCCCCAACCCCGACGTGATGTGCAACCGCCTCATCAAGTTCGGGGCCTTCGAGCAGCGCATTGGCCACTCCTATGACCACATCGCCACCGGCCACTACGCCACCAACATCGAGCGGGACGGGCTCATGTGGCTGGGCACTGCGGCAGACCCCGTGAAGGACCAGACCGACTTCCTGGCCCAGCTCTCCTATGACCAGCTGAGCCACACCATCTTCCCCCTGGGCCGGCTCACGAAGGAGGAGGTGCGGCAGATAGCCATCGACGCCAGACTGCCCAGCGCGCACCGCAAGGACAGCCAGGGCATCTGCTTCCTGGGCAAGATAAACTACAACGACTTCCTGCGCCGCTTCATGGGGGAGCGCGAGGGCAAGGTCATCGACATCGAGACGGGCAAGGTGGTGGGACGGCACCGGGGTTTCTGGTTCCACACGATAGGCCAGCGCAAGGGACTTGGGCTGGGAGGAGGCCCCTGGTTCGTGGTCAAGAAGAACGTGAGGAAGAACATCATCTTCGTGGCTCACGGCTGGGACACGCAGTTGCAGTATGGCCACGACTTCCGCCTGGCCGACTTGCACTTCATCACCAGGAACCCGTGGGAGCGGCCCGATGGCCTTCCCATCCAGTTCAAGATACGCCACGTGGACCACTTCATGCCCGGCACCATCACGCTCGACGAGGAAGGCTACCACATCCACAGCGACCAGCCCATCCAGGGCATCGCGCCGGGGCAGTTCGGCTGCATCTATGACAGCGAGGCCAAGGTGTGCTACGGGAGCGGTGAGATAAGCATCTACAAGGACAGGTAAAGCGCCCATCCGGGACAGGCAAGACACCCATCCGGGACAGGCAAAGCGTCCCCCGGGGACAAACAAGACACCCACCTGGGACTAGTAAAGGCATACACCTGGACAGACAAGAAGCGTCCTGCCGGACAGACGATGGCCAGGCAGACCCACGCCACCTGGCCTTGCAGCCCCCGGCCATCCCCGTCCGGGGAATGGCCGGGGGCTGTGTCTTTCCGTCCTCACTTTCTCTTTATCTCATACCCAATCTTGCCGAATGCCTTCACATAATCGGCAAGCGTGGCCTTGGCGGGGTCATACACGATGGTCACCTCCTGCCTGGGCACGGAGGTCTGTATCTTCCTGGTACCCTTGACAAAGCGGATGTTCTGCTTGATCTTCTTCTCGCAGTTGGCACAATGCATCTGTGGCGTGGTGGTCACGACCAGCGTGTCGGCCTTCTGCACATGCTTCTGCGCCCCCGCGAGCAATGGTGCGCACGCCAGGACGGCCAAAATGGAAATTCTTCTCATCACTTCTGTTTTTTGTTATTGTCACACTTGTTCTGCCCTCTGATAGCGTAACGCCTCGCCGGGCATCCGCGCCCAGAAGGACTTACAGTTTCTCAAACTTCACCCGCACGCCCACATATCCCATGGCTCCCTCGGTGGGTCCCCACACCTGTGTGGCGTCAAAGGCGGGTGCCCACGGGTCGCCGGCCCCTATCACGGGGTTGGGCATCCGGTAGTTGGTGAGGTTCTCGCCCCCCGCATAGATGGCGAAGTGGCGGAACTCGCGCGTCACCTGGGCCTGCAACTGGAAGTAGGTGGGATAGCGTGAGCGGTCGTACATCTCGCCCCTTCCGTTGAGGTGCCCCGTCACGTCAAACTGCCACAGTTCCATGGGAGTCTTGTAGGAGAGGGTGAGCAGTCCCTTGTAGCGCGGGGTGAGCGGCCGCCAGCGCAGGATGCCGTCATAGGTGGTGCGCGCGTCATTGAACCTCATGGCCGCCGTGGCCGTGAAGCCCTCGAAGAAGGGGTAAGTGGCGTCCACCTGCACGGTGTGGCTGTAACTGCGCCCCTGCAGGTTCTCAAACACCACCGAGTGCGCGCCGCGCGCGCCGTCCACATTGGCCACCATCTGGTTCTGGAAGCGCGTGTAGTAATACTCGGCGTTCACCTCCAGGCTCTTGCCCGCCACGGGGAGGTCAAGCGAGGCCGAGAGTCCGCAGTTCCAGGCTTTCTCCTGCCCCAGCCTGCCGTCGATGGTGAACGTGCGTCCGCTGGCCAGCATGGGCACGTTCTCGGCCAGCGCGTGGGGCGTGCGGTAGCCCCTGCCCGCCGAGGCCCTCAGCGCGAGCGGCTGCCAGGGAGTGTACTTCACATGCAGGCGTGGCGTGACGAAGGAGCCGTAGCGCGAGGACGCGTCCCAGCGCAGGCCGGGCATCACGGTGAGGCGGTCGGCGAGCTTGTAGGTGTACTGCGCATAGAGCCCGCCCGTGGTCTCGCGCGGGAGCCCCTGCGTGGGGAGGTTGCCACTCAGGGTCTCCATGTATCGGTCGTGGTTGAGCGAGGCTCCCACCGAGAGGTTATGGCGCTCGGTGAGGTCGGTCTCATAGAGCAACTGGGCATAGGCGTTGGCCTGCCTCACGTCGTAGAGGGTGTGGCCAAACCGGTAGTCGCCCTCGTGCCACGAGCCGTGCAGCATCAGGGCCAGGCTGGAGTTGTGGTCTCCGGGGAACAGGTAGGCGTTCTTCCACTGCCCCTCATAGCGGTCGGTGAGCACCCGCACCCCGTAGCGCGGCATGTCCCACGTCCCCTGGTGGTGGCGGGTGCTCTGCCCGCTCTCGCGTTCGTCACGCAGTGCCCTGAGGCTGAGCTGGGAGATGAACTTGGGGGCGACATACGCCCAGCGGTGCATCACATTGTACTGTCGCAGGCGCGGCATGTCCATGAAGCCGTCACCGTTGCCGTCATGGTCGCGCTGGCGGTTCTCGAAGTGAAGGAGCAGGCTGGTGGAGAGGCGGTCGCTCAGGTGCACGCTGGCATCGGCGTTGGCCTCCAGCTTCGTCTGCGAGTCGAAGTAGGCGTTGCCCCGCACGCCGTCAATGCCCTGTGGCTTGAGGTACTCCACATTGATCTGCCCCGTGGTGCTCTCGTAGCCGTTCTTCACACTGGCGGCTCCCTTGCTCACCATGATGGACTGCATCCACGGGCCGGGCACGTAGCCCAGGCCGTATGGGATGCCCGCCCCGCGCAGGCTTGGGATGTTCTCGGTGAGCATCTGCACATAAGTGCCGCTCAGTCCCAGCAGCCTGATTTGCCTGGCTCCCGTGGCCGCGTCGCTGTAACTCACGTCCACCGAGGGGTTTGTGGTAAACGACTCGCCCAGGTTGCAGCAGGCGGCACGGCGCAGTTGTCCCAGGCCGATGACCTCGGTGTTGTCGGTTCGGTGACGCGAGTGTGTGCCCACGCTCTGCCTCACCGTCACGGTCTTCATCTCATGCTCCACCACCGTGGTGTCGCTCTGCGCCCACACCGGCAGGGCGCAAGCGGCCACACTGAGCAGCGTGATGCCCACCCTCTTGACATATACTGTTGCCATAATCCTCTATTGTCACGGGACGCAGGTGTACGCCGCGTTCCGTTCACGGATGCAAATTTACGTTTTCATTGGCTTACGCCAAGCACAACCGCGCATAAAAATGATTTCGGCAAGCCCCCTCCCATCCTCTCCCAAGGGGGAGGGGACAAAAACGCACCGCACTGCATCCGCCAACGCAGCGCACTGCATCCGCCAACGCAGCGCACTGCAATCGCCAACGCAGCGCACTGCGTTTTTTGCCTCAATGCGCCGAGGTATCCGCCCTTGGTACTTTTCACTTGGAAAAACTCGGCACTGCGATGAACCAGAAAACGCCCAGCCTCCCCCTTAGGGAGACTGGGCGAAAGGCTTATCCCTCCTGTGGCGCCAGGCCTGGGATTACACTCCCTCCCATCGGGGAGGGCGGGGAAGGGGGCTTGCCGGCGGGGAAGGGGACTTCTCCCTCCCTCACATCTTCCTCAGCCACTCGCGGTAGCCAAACCATGCGATGACGGTATATACGAGGTACAGGGCGGCATAGAAGTATATCTCCTTATATACATACAGCCCCGCGCTGATGGCATCCACCACCAGCCACACCAGCCACTGCTCCACCCACTTGCGCGCCAGCATCCACATGGCGACGATGCTGAGCGCGGTGTTGAGCGCGTCCCAGTAGGGGACGGTGCTGTCCGTGAAGTGCATGAGCACATACACGATGCCGGCATAGACGAGCGCGAAAGCCCCCGCGAGTGCCAGCCACATGGGACGGGGGGTGCGGGTGATGGGCAGTTCCCCGCTCTTCTTCCCACTCCCCCTGCGCCAGCACCAGAAGCCGTAGACGGCTGCCAGCAGATAGTAGATGTCGATGCCGAAATCGGCATAGAGCCCCGCGTTCCAATAGACAAAGAGGGAGATGGCGGGCATGACGAGCCCGGCCACCCACAATTTCCAGTCGGCGCGGTACTCCCAGTAGAGATAGGCCAGGCCCACCATCAGGCCGGCGACCTCCAGGATGCGCCCGGAGTGAAGGCAGAGCAGGCTCCATGCCTGCCCTGCCCAGTCAGTTGCCCAGTCCATCAGAAGCGGAATTTCACGCTGCCCATGGCTGTAAAGCCGGCCGCAGGTATGTAGCCCAACTGGTAGTAGCGGTTGCCCTCGGGATGGTCGGGGCCCACGATGGCGGAGTAGCTCCAGCCGCTTGCTGCATAGCGTCGGCCGAAGATGTTGCCGAAGTCGAGGCCGAAGAGCACATGCTTGAGACCCTTCTGCCCGCAGCGCAGGTCATAGCCCAGGTGGATGTCGGTACGGCAATACTTGGGCAGGGAACGACTCTTGCACTCGCTGTTGTCCAGGTATTGGCGGGACACGAAACCCGTGTGCCATGTGGCCTGGAAACCCTTTATGTGGAAGTCCGCAAAGCCATTCACGATGGCGGCCGGACTGAAGGCCAGCGTGGAGTGGCCGTAATGCTTCACGGTGGGGTCTATCTCCACCCAGTCGGCGTCATAGGTCTCGATGTACTCGTCGAAGTCCTTGATACGGTTCTGGCTGAGCGCCGCGTTGGCCTCCAGGGACAGCCACTTGGTCACGTTCACGCCTGCGGTAAGCTCGGCACCAAGGCGGTAACTCTTCTTCACGTTGGTGGTGAGGCTCTCGCCTATGTCGCTCACCTGGCCCGTCTGCACAAACTGGTTGTGGTAGAGCATGGCGTAGAAGTTCACCCCGGCGTGCCATGTCTTGTTGGCAAAGCTGTAGCCCAGTTCCACATCATGCACGCTCTCGGCCTTGGGTGCGGGGTAGGAGCCGTTGTCGGTGAAGTTGTTGCGCTCGGGCTCGCGGTGGCTGAGGGCATAGGACGCATAGGCGTTGTGCCCGCCGTGGTGCCAGGAGAGCCCGGCCTTGGGGTTCACGAAGTCATACTTGTGACGGATGTCCAGACGCTGGTTGCTGTACGTCCCGTCGCCATTGCTATAGAAGCGGTCGTTGATGCCCTGTGTGATGAAATACACGTGCCGGTACTGCACATCGGCAAAGGCGTCCCACCGGGAGGTGATATGGTAAGTGCCCTTCAGGAAGATGCTCTGGTCGCTCTTGTCGGCGCTGGAGTCGTAATACTTGTACTTGCCGTCGGCCAGCACCTGCTGGCGCAGCTCGGCGTCGGCCACATAGGTGAGGTATCCGTAGTGCCATGCCTCGAAGTTCTGGAACGAGGCCCCGCCGATGACATCCCAGTGCTTGTCGCGGTAGTTGGCGTTCCAGGTGAGTCCGTAGGCATCCTGGGTGAGTCCCTTCTGGCGCACGAAGTCGGTCTTCTTGAGTTTGGTGCCGTCGGCATGGTAGAAGTCCGGGAGGCCAAACTTCTTGAGATTGTTCTGTGGGCGGAACTCATCGTAGTAGCCGTGCCCGTGGGTGTAGTGCATGGTGGCGGTGGCGGTCCAGTGCTCCGAGGGCTTGTAGACGGCGCTCAACAGGTTGTGGTTCTGCCAGAAGTTGTCGGTGGTGCGCTTCCACAGGCTTCCGTCGGCCATCTTGTAGCGTTCCACAGTCCAGCCACCCTCCCAGTCGGGAGTGAAGTTCTCGTACAGGGAGTTGTACCTGCCCAGGCCGGCCTTGTACATCTCGCGGTAGGTGTGGATGCCGTCATAGACGTTCAGGCTGTAGTCATCGTTGCCGGCTGTCACGCCGCTCCAGGCCTGCCCCGTCTTCTCGTAGTTGCCTATGTTCTTGTAGCTCAGTTTCACGGTGCCGCCATTGTTGAGCCAGGTGAGCCCGCCGTAGTAGCTGCCCGAGTTGCCTGCCGTGCCGTGGATAAACCCGTCGGTGCCCGTGTGGTGGTAAGCCCCATCGAAGACGAGGTGGTTCATCAGGAGTCCCGTGCTGAAGTTGCCGCCCACATTATAGGTGTTGTAGGAGCCGTAGGAGCCCGAGAGGTCCAGCATGGGAGCGAGCGAGGGGGCCTTGGTGGTGAGGGCCACCGTGCCGCCGAAAGCGCCGTCGCCATTGGTGCTGGTACCCACGCCGCGCTGTATCTGCACGTTGCCCAGCAGAGCGGCATAGCTGTTCATGTTGACCCAGAACACGCACTGGTCCTCGGGGCTGTTGAGCGACACGCCGTCCAGGGTCACGTTCACACGGCTGTCACCCGCGCCGCGTATGCGCATGTAGGTAGTCCCGGTGCCCAGGCCATTCTCGCTCCAGGCCATGATGCCCGGAGTGCGCGCGAACAGGAAGGGGAGTTCCTGGCCTGTGCGGCTGAAGGTCTCCAGCTCCTGCCGGCCTATCCTGGCCACGGCAAAGGGGGCGTTGGCGGGAGCCTTCACGGCCTTCACCACCACCTCATGCAGTTCCTCCACGCTCACCGAGTCGGGCTTCTGGCCACCGGTCATGGCCACAGCGCCCACGGCCAGGCTCCACAGGAGCGCGGCCGAAGTGTACATTCTCTTCATCTGGATAAATATAAAATGGTTCATAAGTCTCTACGCCAGCATTACCTGGATCAGATATCGGGTATAATCTCAGCGCTGCCCAAGAGGGCAGGCACCCCACAGCGGCTTCCCCGCCACTGCCTTCTGCGGTTGCAAAGGTACGCTTATTTTTCTGTTCACGGGCCGCACACGGTGTCTTTTTGCCGCAGTGCCTGTGACGGGACGGGCGCGTGACAGGCATCCACGCGGCCCCGCCCGCGTACTGTCCCGGCACATGCTGTGCGGAAAGTGTCGCGTGCGGTGGGGACGGCCTGTGGGGATTGGCGATTTGCGCCATTTGGGAGAGAAACGCACCACACCTGTACTATTTTTGCATGAAAAAGCAGTTAATGTATGTTAACACGCCATCCCGCATTGCCAGGAATCGGGCAGAAAACAATACTTTTGTAACATCGGATGTCAACCTTACGACAATATTTTAACCATTAAACAGTATTTATCACAATGAGGAAACTCTTTCGCTCACTCCTGCTTACGGCCTTGGGCATGGCAGGAAGCATCACGGCATTTGCCCAGCACACTTATGTGAACGGCATCTGCACCGACGAGGGCTGCTCCGCTCCCTATGAGCAGCCAGCCCAGGAGGACGGCTGGTTCGTCCTGAAGAACGCGGGCAACGTGGAATGGTTCTCCAAGCAGATTGCCTCGGGAGAACTCACACTGAACGCCAGACTGGACTGCGACATCGACTTCCAGGGCATCGAGAACCTGCACAGCCCCATCGGCCCCAACACCGGGCGCAAGTTCAACGGCACCTTTGACGGGCAGGGACACCGCATCAGGAACATGGTCATCAACCGCCCGGAGGAGGACAACCAGGGCTTCTTCGGCTTCCTGCGCGGCAACAACCAGGACACGCGCGTGATGAACCTCATCATCGACAAGTCGTGCAGCATCACAGGACGCAACTATGTGGGCGGCATCACGGCCAACGCACAGAACGCCGAGACCGTCATCTACCTGGAGAACTGCGTGAACGAGGCCGAAATCACCGCCGCCGGTGGGGGCGACGCGGGCGGCATCATCGGCTCAAGCACCAACAGCACCCCCAAGTGGAACATCAGGAACTGCGTGAACGCCGGCCACATCGTGGCCATGGGCGCCGGCGGTGACCGCAAAGGATATGCCGGGGCACTCGCCGCGTGGATGGGCAACAACGGCTCCATCACGGTGGACGGGTTCCTCAACACCGGAGTGGTGGAGGGCTTCGACGGCTCCAGCAACATCACACGCATGAGCGGGGGCTCCTACAGGAACGTCTATGACCTGAGCGGCACCGAGGGCGCCGGGCAGGGCATCGTGGACGGGCTCGCCCCCGAGGACGTGGCCAACGGCAGGCTCGCCTATCTGATGAATGGCGACCAGACCAGCATCGTGTGGCGGCAGACACTGGGGAGCGACCCCTACCCCGTGCCCTTCAGCACCAGCCTGCAGGTGTACCTCAACGGGCAGGTGCGCTGTGACGGGACTCCCCTCGAGGGCGGCACCTACAGCAACACCGAGAGCGAGCCCGTCATCCCGCCGCACACCTACCCGGACGGCGACTACCACTGCAGCGTGTGCGGGCACATCGACGGGGACTTCTGCCCTGCCATCGACGGGGTTTACCAGATAGGCACGGCACGGGGACTGGAATGGCTGGCCGAAATGGTGGAAAGCGGAAAGACGGAAGTGGACGCCGCCCTGACCGCCGACATCAACCTCGCCGGCTCCACATTCCAGGGAATCGGCACAAAGGGCAAAGGCTACAAGGGCACATTCGACGGACAGTTCCACACCATCTCGGGCCTGGACCTGAGCGCAGTGGAGCACGACTGGTCGGGCTTCTTCAACTTCATCACGGGCGGAGCCACCATACAGAACCTCACCCTGGACGAGACCTGCCTCATCAACGGGGGCACGGGCGTGGGACTGGTGGGAGGATGCAACCAGAGCGGCAACGTCCTGCTCAAGAACCTGGGCATGCGCGGCGACGTGTCGTGCAGCGTGAAGAACGCGGGCGGCATCCTGGGCGCAAACACGGGAAGCCAGGCAAGCGTGCGCATGGAGAACTGCTACATGACGGGCAACGTGATCGCGCCCACCGAGAGCGGACTCATCAGCGGATGGATGGGAAGCAACAACCCTGTGGCCGCCAACTGCTGGGCATCGGGCGAGTGCACGGGTGCCGAAGGCGAGGACAGATACCTGTTCCGCCACAACAACCTGACCCTGACCAACTGCTACGCGCTCTACGGCACACAGGGCAAGAACTTCAGCATGGAGGAACTGGAGAGCGGAGCGCTCACCTGCATGATGAACAGCGTGCTGGAGGCTCCCGTGTGGTTCCAGAACCTGGACAACGGACTGCCCCACGACGACTACCCCACCTGCGACCCCTCGCACGGCACCGTGTATGTGCTGGCCAAGATGAACTGCGACGGCAGCTATGACAGCGAGGACGCCACCTACTCCAACACCAACACGGCTGTACTTCCGCCACACCAGTACAAGGACGGCTTCTGCCAGGTGTGCGGGCACGAGGACGGCGAGTACCCCTTCCTGCGCGTGTTTGCCAACGCCGACCACGACATCACCACCGGTTATGTGAACCACCAGTCCAACGACGGCTCCGGCCTGGCCATCAACAACAGCGTGGCCGAGCACTGGAACCAGCAGTGGTTTGACACCTACCAGCAGGTGACCGGACTCCAGGAGGGTATCTACAAGCTGCGCGTACAGGGACTCACACGCGTGAAGGAATGGCGCGACCAGGAGGGTGAGCCTTACGCAGGCGGCACGCTCTCCGAGGACTTCAAGCCCCTGTACCACAACAGCCAGTACTATGCCGAGGTGGGCGGACGCCGCGTGGCCAACCGCTTCATGGACATCGCCGAGGGACGATACGAGCAGAGCACCGGCGAAACGGAGAACTTCAACGAGAACACCAACTGCTATGTGCCGAACTCACTGGCGGCCGCACACAAGCGGTTCGCGAAGGGAGCCTACTGGAACGCGCCCGTCTACTTCGCCGTCGGGAGCGAGCAGGACACCGTGAAGGTGGGCGTGGAGAACCGCATCTACCTCTACGGCAACTGGACTGTGTGGGACACCTGGAGACTGGAGCGCGTGGGCGACTGCACCGGTGACAACATCGACCTGATACGCGCACAGCAGGAGGCAGCCCTGCAGGACCTGGACGAACTGGAGGCACAGGACAGCCTGGTGACGGCCTACCACGAGGCCAAGTCGGCACTGGACCAGGCCACCACACTGGACGAGGTGCTCCGCGCGGCCGACATCCTCGCGCGCGCCCCGCAGCAGATACGCATGAGCCACCTGGCCTACATCGACTTCCAGAAGGCCATCGAGGCCATCATCACCGAGCGGCAGGCACACGCCGACCTCAACGGCGAGTACGCTGACCTGCTCGACCTCTACCTGGAGGGCGACGAGGCCAGCGCCGAGGGACTGCCCAACGGCACGTACCTGCACATCCTGGCCAACCACACACTGAACGTGGAACAGCTGCAGGCCGAGGCCGCCTTTGCCGCCAACCTGCTCAACCTGGCCATCAAGAACAGCGTTACCGAGGGCTCCGACCTGAGCAACCTCATCCAGAACCCGGCCTTCGACGCCGACGCCAACTTCAAGGGCTGGACCTACGAGATTACCAAGCGGGGCCAGGCTGGCAGCAACTTCTCCAGCAACTCCGGCTTCACCGACATCTACCCCGTGGCCGGCACCTGGAACACGGCCTTCGACCTGTGGCAGGACTTGGAGGACGGCCTCCCCGACGGCATCTATGAACTGCAGGCTCCAGCCTTCTACCGTCCGGGAGCCAATGGACAGGGTGACCTCGAAGGCAAGGACTTTGTGCCCGCCGCGCTCTACATCAACGACTTCCACACGCCCGTGATGAACATCTACACAGGCCAGGTTCCCTATGCCGAGGCCATCAATGGCGTGAACTGCCGCTACGATGCCTCGGGCGACGAGAACGCTCCGCACAACGGCGAATACACCACCTCGCAGGACTACGACACAGGCACAGGCTATGTGCCCGAGCAGCGGCAGGCCATGAGCTTCGCCTTCGCGGGCGGACGCTACGTCAACCATGCCTACGCCATAGTGGAGGGCGGCAAGATACGCCTGGGCATACGCAACCTGGAGAAGCCCTGGAACGAGAGCGGGATGACCATGTGGGGCAAGTTCAGGCTCATCTACCACGGACAGAGCGAGGAGGCCCTGGACGCGATGATAGCCAACCTGGAGGCACAGCGCAAGTCCATCGACACCATCCGTGTGGAGAAAGAGTACTACTACTCGGTGAGCCACACCGCCAAGGCCACCCGCCTGCTGGCACAGGCCAAGGCCAGCGCCGACCTCAAGGAGAAGATGGAACTGGTCAGGCAGGCCAACGCCGAGATAGCCGCCATACCCGCCAGTGTGGCCATCCACGACAAGCTCATCGCCATGAAGGACTACCTCTATGCGCAGGCAAGCCTGCTCACCGAGACCGACCCCGACAAGGGGAACCTGCTCTTCGAGGCCGGTGACGAGATAGACGCGCATGTGAGCAACGGCGACCTCACCGACGAGGAGTGCGAGGCACTCTACCGCGAGACACTCTACCGCACCGACCTGGGCGGCGGCTTCTACGTGCAGGGCGACCTGGTGGATGCCGAGGGCAACGAACTTGCCTACGGCACCACTCACACCCACTATCCGCTCACGCGGCAGGAGGACGGCACATGGACGGGCACCTTCAAGACCCAGAACCGCGCCAACCGCGCCAACTCCGGCGCGCGGGCCGGCATCTACTTCACCCTCATGGGCAACACCTACAAGGCCACCGACGCGCAGAGGCGCTTCGTGACACCAGCCCAGGGCGGCTTCCCGCTCGTGCAGGGCGGCTCCCAGGACTACCAGGCCGTGGGCGGTGAGTTCCGCGTGACCATCGACCCCGCCCGGGACAGCGTGACCTTCGAGGCAATCTCCTACGACTGGGCCGACTACACCTATGTGTCGGGGACCGTGCTGGACAGCAAGGGCGAGCAGCATGACTGGAAGAACGATGAGGCCGTGCCCCTCAAGCACAAGGGGAACGGTGTGTACGAGGGCAGCGTGACCTTCTTCCACACTGCCGACAAGTGGAACGGGAACGCCAGCTTCACCATCTTCGCCTGCCGCTCCACAGAGTCCGACCTGCAGTTCTCGCAGATGACCCGCAGCAACTGGAGCGAGGCCCGCTACGGCTCTGCCGGCGACGAGACCCTGCTCGAACCGGGCGGCGCACTCGGCGGCCTCGTGCGGGGCAGCGAGCGCAAGTGGCTTGTGCCCATGGCCGGGGAGACCGAGACGGGCACCTACACCGTGGTGTTCGACATGAACCAGGGCACGGTGGAGTTGCGGGAGTCCACTCCCGATGCCATCGGCGAGATTGCCGGCAGCGAGCCTGACGTTCCCGCCCGCCGCACCGGCATCTACACCCTCACAGGCCAGCGTGTGTCGAAAGCCACCCGTGGCCTCTACATCATCAATGGGAAAAAGGTGCTGGTTAAGTGAGCACAGAGGCCAAGCCACGCTTGGACTCTGCCGAACGTGAAGCACCTCGGCCGAGTTGACAAACGAGGCCAAGGTGCTGGTCAAGTGAGCGATGTGGGGGAAGAAGGCCGAATGGCTTGTTCCCCCACACCCGAACGGAAAGCACCTCGGCAACAGCCAGGGTGCTGGTTAAGTGAGTGCAGAGGGCAAGACGTGCCTGGACCCTGCCGAACGTGAAGCACCTCGGCCGAGTTGACAAACGAGGCCAGGATGCCGACAACAGAAATGAGAAACGCCCCGAAGAGGCAGAAGCAGAGAAGTTCCGTGCTTTTGCCCTTTCGGGGCGCTTTCTTGCTGCCTCCCACAGATGCCCTGGCCGGTGCCACCATACCAAACACTCTTCCCCTGCGGGCCGCGATGGCCTCAATTATGCAGCGCGCCGCGTTGACGATTGCAGTGCGCCGCGTTGACGATTGCAGCGCACTGCGTTGGCGATTGCAGCGCACTGCGTTGGCGATTGCAGCGCGGTGCGTTGACGGATGCGGGCGGGTGCGGTGGAAAAAGCAGCACAGCGCGCCATACACGGAGGCCGGGAGAAGCCTTTGGAAACAAACGGGAAGACGGGGTATATACTCCTTCCCTCCGGGGAAGGCAGGCGAGGGGGACTTTTCCTCCTCAGTTTTCCGTCAGCCGGAGCAGGGTCTCTGCCGAAGGCATGTTGGTGTCGTCAAACATGGCTGTCACCTTGCCCCAGGGACTCACGACATAGATGCGGGGGACAATGGCAGAGGCAAACAGGTCATAGACGCGTCTGTCCTCCTGGGGCGAACAAGGGAATGTGAACCCGTTGTCCCGCCAATATGACGTAACGGCCTCATGCCCTCCCGCGCGGCTGATGCCCAGCGTGTAGATGTCGTCCCGCCCCTTCACCATCTGGAAGAAACGCTCCACCTGGGGCAACTCGCGCTTGCAGTCGGAGCAGTCAATGCTGAAGAGCACCAGCACCAGGGTGCGCCCCGCCCAGGTGGCATTGTCCACCCGCGTCCCGTCAGTGAGCGTCACCGAAAACCGGGGCAGGGAATCCCCCACCCGCACATACTCCCGCACCTCTGGGGCCTTATCGTCCCTGACACAGGATGCCAGCAGCGGGCATGCCAGGAGCAAGAGGGAGCAATACCGCAAAATGCGTTTTGCCATCATGTTCATATACCTTTCCTTTTCACCAATATGCAGTGTACGACAACCGCCCACATGCCTACGGGACACCACGGTACATGCCGGCGCGCGCCATGCCATGTCCCGCCACGCATGCGGGAAGGCTCTCACATGCCGGACGGGCCACGGGCATTCCCGCCCGGACGCACGCTTTCGCCCGTGAGGCCAGCGCATCCCAGGTGTGGGACCGGCTGCGCCCCGCAAGAGGCACACGCCCCTGCACGCGACATCCCCACGCGTGGAAAAAGCCGGGAGCCACCATGCCCTTCCTTGCGGCATGCAGCTCCCGGATGTCCCGGTCAGATGTCCTTGATCTTCTTCTCGCGCCTCACCATCCCGCTCACGGAGAGTTTCACCAGGGGTTCCGAGGCGTTGGAGCGCACGACTACCACCTTGCGGAAGTATCCGGGCGACATGCCCTTGGAGTCGTAGCGCACCACAATCTGGCCACGCTCGCCCGGCCGTAGCGGCTCCTTGGGATATGTGGCCACGGTGCAGTTGCAGGCAGCAGCCGCGCGCTGTATGCACACGGGCGCACCGCCCTCGACACGGAAGTGGAACACGGCCACTGCGGCAGAGTCCTTCTCCAACCGCCCCATGTCTATCCTCAGAGAGTCGAACACCAGCGTGCCGCAGGCGGCCTGCTGGCCCCGCACGGCCTGGCCGTGCATGGCCAGCACCCCCGCAACTCCCATGAGGAGTGCCATCAAGAGTCTTATTCTGTTCATATCCAGTAGTTCTGAATTATATGTCCTGTTTCCCGCCGGCGGGTACCCGCGCCCCTGCCCGTCATCATCGCCCGCCCTCGTGGGGACTCCGCGAGTGCGGGCGCCGGCCAGCCGCTCAGGGGATTACGACAGTCCTCGTCTCCTTTTCGTGCTCGCCCCGGGCCTCCACCACATACACGCCCCTGGGCAGTGTGGCGCGCACCTGGCCGTCCGCGCCGGCCAGGGCGGCCACACGGACACCATCAGCCGCATACACACTCACGCTGACGGGTGTCCCTCCAAGGTCGGTGACAGTGAGCACATTGCCCTGGGCCTGTATCCGTATGCCGCTCTCCAGGGACTGCTGCCCACCGGAGCACAGGAAGAGGCGTCCTGCCACATTCCCCCTCACGGTATATGTCATCCCCTCGGTGAGCGGGGTCTCCTGGCCGGTTTGCGTGTCACGCAGGACGAGTCCACACGCCTCGTCCACATGGTCAAAGCGCAAGGTCACCGCCTCGTCCCCGCCGGCAAGCACGCCCACCTCGGTGCTGTCTATCCTGGGCAGAGTGTTGATGTGGACTGCCATGTTGCCTGCCACGGTATATACCCTGGCCAGGCTCTCCTGCATGTCGTCACTGATGAGCGCCACGTCCTCGGCCTCGTCATATCCCGCGCGTGCTCCCTGGCACGCATGCAGCAGCGCACGCGACGCGACCTTGCCGTCCACCAGGGCGGTGACACACAAGCCAGAGGCACTGCCGTCCGAGCGTGTCTGCAGGCCGGGGGTCTCCCTGTATGGTGGTGCCAGCAGCCATCCGCCCTGCCCCGCGTTGTCCACATCCACCCGCATCATGTCCTCGTCGTAATCCAGGGCTATGCTGGTCGCCTCGGCCTTGGCCTCCACGAAGAAGGACTGCATGGGAGCCACGAAGCCCGCGCCCTCCATGCTGCCCACGAATGCGCCCGCCGAGGGATCCATCACCGCCGCCTGCTGGGAGTCGCTGGTGAGTATCCAGTACTTGGGGTTGAGTTTCCCGCTGTTGCGGCTGAGGAACTCCTTCATGTCCAGATGTGCCATGAAGGGATTGGCGATGAGGAAATAGCGGGAGTTGCCCGCCGCGCTTGCCGTGAGCGTGCCGTGGGTGTCATTGAGCCTGTAGGCCGTGCCGCCACGGTCAATGGGCGTGGTGCCGCCCGACACGTTGCCTGTGGTATAGTCCGAGTAATAACTGTACGAGGAATCGTCCTTGGGCAGACGAAGCAGGCACTCGCCCACCGCCGTGGGCTGACGGCTGGCGTCCACCTTGATGGAGAAGCCCTCGCCGTGCGAGTAGTCCTCGTCCACATCATTATAGACGTGGCTCCAAGCCGTCTGCACGGCCACGTTGCGGCTGCTGCCGTCTATCTCGTATACGGTGGCCTGTGCCTTGTTCCACGCACGCTGATAAACGGCGGGGCTGAAGCGGTCGTAGTCCGTGGTGTTGAAGGTGATGGGCCTGAAGAGCTCGGTCTCCTGCCTTGCGCCACGCGTGGGAAGGTACATGTCGCCTGCCACCACCGACTTGAGCGGGCTGCCCAGGGTGTACCACCGTCCGGTGGCAAGGCTCACCTCCACCCAGGCCTTCTCATATGCCAGGTGCTGCTGGGCCAGCATCTCGCTGCCCGGGGTGAAGTTCACCTCGCGGCACGTGTTGGCATACCAGGGACGGCAGAGCACGTGCCCCGTGGTGGCCGTCTCGGCGGCCATGTCAAACTGGACACCCGGTGTGGGTTCGGGCTGCGCTGTCCCGCCTGTGTCTTGTCCCGGACTGTTATTCCAATCGTAAGTCCTCCCGTCCGGAAGGTTTATCTTCTCTGCTGTAAGCCCATACATACGCGGAGCCGGCACACCCGCGCTGACGATGGCACGTGTGAAGTCCAGGGGGGCGTAGGAAGTGCGGTTGGCATTGGCACCGTCGGTCACATAGGGGTCACGGCTCACGTCACCCGTGCGGTAGAGATTGTCCGAGGACACGCGCGCCCAGTTGTCGTCGTTGTTCCAGTTGGAGTTCTTTGCGCCTGTCCACTTCTGGTACTTGGGCACAACCTTGATTGTGAAGACGAGCTCGCCTGAGCACGGAACGACATCTGCGGTGCGCAAGACTTCCATGAATCCAAACTTCAGAGTGTAATAGTAGCCCTCGTGGAACTGGAACTTGTCGCTGTAGAACACCAGTTCAAACTGGTTGTCCATTTTCCCCTTCTCTGCCTTTATGCCCTTCAGGACTCCCATGGGGAACAGGCCGTCGGTCGAGGAACTGCCGGGGTCGCCCTGCAGGTTCTTGTAGGCAGGGTCGTTGGTGGCAGAAAGGTACACGTTGTCATCACTTGCCACCGCCATCTCGATTGCCCCCGGGGTGACGGGCATCACCTTCTTGACCGGCACGGTCAGATGTCGCGCGAAGGTCTTGGCCTGGGCGACTGGGGCACTCACGGCATCCAGCTGGTCAATCCCTATACGCAGGGGCACATCGGACATATCCTCGGGATAGAAGCCTATGTTCGCAAAGCCGTCGGTCATGCCGGGCGCATGGTTGTACACCCTCACGCGCACCTCGGTGGGGGCAGTACACACCAGCGTGTCACCATATTCTTTGTTGATGGGGACTGCCGTGACATAGACATACTGAGCCGTGTGGGGAACAGGCGGGAAGGTGTAGGATGACCGCCAGAGCTGCAGTTTGGGCGTGACGGGATTGCCCGCCGCATCGGCTGTGGCGGTCAGGCCGAGCAGATACTGGCGCATGGCCTCGGTGAATTTTCCCGTGGGCTGCACCTCCAGCGTGGAACCCTCGCGATAGGCTTCGCGGAAGAGCAGGAGGGCATCCGAGAGATAAATTCCGTCCGCACACTCGGCATAATACTCCTCGGCGGACCCGGCATACCAGTCAAAACGCGCGTTCTTCTCCACCTCGTGCAGACCGCCCTCTCCACTGCCCGGCTTGCCCCAGAGGTCGAGCTGGATGGTGGGTTGCTGGTTCTCGCATACGGTGATCTCGTCGATGTCCTGCCTGGTGACACCGTCCACCTTAATCACGCTGGAGGCGCGCACGCGCATGACACAGGTCTTGGAGCAGTCGTCCTCTATGTTGAACTCACTCGCGCCGGGGGTCGTGGTGGGATTGACGATGTTCTGGTCCTCGGTGTAGATGGACACATAATACTCCCTGCCAGGTCTCAGCCCCTCGTCCTGCGGGAAGGTGTTGAAGCACAGGCAGCGCTCGCCGTCGATGGTGTCGCGCCAGGCTGTCACGGTTATGCCACTCCCGTCCTGGTACTCGGGGTTGCCCTCGTAACAGGTGGAGAAGGAGAGGCGGCCAAAGGTCTGGGCACTCCCCTGACCCGGCATGTACTCATAGCGCAACACAGCCTCGTTGTAGGCTGTCACGCCATCCTTGCCCGCCGCCCGTGCCTCATCGTACTCCTTCTTGTCCACGAAACTGTAGAAGAGGTTGACCGTGCGGGCAGATGCCATGTCCTCTGCCTCCTGGAGACCATTGGAGGCCAGAACCTCGTCGATGGGGGCATAGATGAGGGTCTTGGGTGATATCTTCTCCGAACATACGGGCTCTATCTGCTGTGAGAACACGGTGGGCTTGGCCACAAACACGCGGATGTCATCCACCGCATAGTCGGCTCCAGCGGAACTGATGCAGTTGTTCTCCAGCGCCACGGTATAGGACTCCACATCGGCCGACGTGATGCCATACTCGGTGAGGTTGGGGACAAAGCTGTAATAGACATGCACCCACCGTCCCCGGTCTTTCTCGTCCACATACCCTGTGACGAAACTGTGCAGGATGACATCGCGCCCGTCCTTGAGCCTCGCCTTGAAGTTGAGGATGACGTTGGCTTTCTCCGTCGCTTGGGAGAACTCCGACACCCAGGCAGACACATGTATGGTGCTTCCCGCACATATCTGGTCGATGTGGGCGGTGGCGCACACGCCGGGATCCGACGCGGCATTCACATAGTAGAAGTAGCCCGACCGCTCTCCCTGCGTGTCATAGAAGAGCCTGTCGCGCAAGCCCGTGCCCTTCCCGAAGTTCTCCTCGCTGGTCACCGTGGCTGCCGCCGCCTGGTAAGGGACGGCCCAGGAGTGGTTGGCCACCACATACATGGCATAGTCGTGACGGCTCTCGTAGCCGTATCCGTAGTTGCTGTCCTCCCATGGCCGCGGCCACTTGAATATCTTGGCCTTCTGTTCCAACTCTACGTCTGAGAAGGAACTTCCAAACTGCTTCGTGTTGACGATGTAGTCGTTGGACTCTGTCTGCCCGCCCTCGAGCAGGAGGTACTCGTCATAGTCCACCTTGGCCTGGGGCTCCCCGTACTTGGCGGTCAGATACTCGGTGCGGTGCTTGAGGTACTTGTCATTCCCGTCAAGGGTGGCCTCGTTCAGGAAGGAGGCATTCTCCTGGGGCTCGAAGGTCACCTCGTACTCCATTATCGACAGGCGCTCTGATGTCCCACGGACATAGATGGGTTTATTGTCCTTGTGCAGAGCCAGCAGCTTCACCACATAGGTGCCCGCCTTGGCGTCGGCGGCATTACACTTGACCATGCGGTAGTAATTGCCGTTTCCTGCATAATTGTAACGGAAATAGTGGTCCTGTGTGGCCTTGCCGCCCATGGCGCGGTAGTGTGCGCCCGAGGCATTTGCGTGCCTGCTGAAGATGCCGGGCACTTCCTTGCCATCCGTAGTGTAAGTCTTCACCTCCCAGTTGGGGATCCTCTTGTAGGAACCGTCAGTGTCCTTGTAGTAAAGGCTGGAGTATGTGGAGGACGCGTCGGGCAAGGGATTTTCCAGGCGTATCTGGAAGTCGGCTCCAGCACGGGCGGTTACCTTGCGGCGGTGCTCCCGGATATATTTCTCGTTATTGTCCTTTGACCCCGACAGTTCCTCGGCTTGCTTCGCGCCATCCTTGACGTTGAACAGGTGGCGCACCATCAGGGCTGGCTCATAGAGTGTCCTGGACTTCCGGTCAAGGTTTCTGTCCGGTCCCGTGACATAGGACTGGCTGATGTCGGCGGCGATGGTGGTCTCGGCCACAGACTCACCCGCCGGAGCATAGTAGAGCGCCCGGGTGGCCTGGGTGCGGTCGCCCTCGCTGTCGTAGGAGAAATTGGGCACAAACTCCTTGTCTTTGTCCGCGTTCCAGAACCTATTGTCCAGCCTGTTGAGGCTCACAGGAAAAGTGCTGGTCTGCGCCACCCCATTTTGCTGCCAGTTGGAATAGCAGTTCACCATGCGGAAAGAAACACCTCTGGCAAAGGGATAGCCTGTGTCCATGCCACGGCCAAAGGAAACCTTGCTGTAACAGTTCTTGATGAGGCTTTGGGCATTGTTACCCATATACACCGCGATGCCCGATGCCGTGGTTCCCGCTCCCTCTGAGGTCACACTGCCACATGCCATGCAGTTGACAATCTCTATCTGAGCCTGTCCTGCACCGAAATTACACCCGAACACCCCAGCCGCGTCGGTGACTTTGGCGTAGGAAGTACATGCTGACCAGATGTTCTCTATCAATATTTTCCCGCGTTCCGTGTCGCCATTCACATAGGCCACAGGGGCGGCATAGGAGTTGGCCCGGAAGGAGCAGGTTCTGTCGAAGATGAGGTTCTTGATGACGGCCCCGCCCGCCACGCGCCCGAACATGCCAATCTCCCGGTCGCCCTCTATGACCAGGTTGCTTATCGTGTGTCCGTCGCCGTTGAAGCGGCCCCTGTAGGGATGCGCGGCTGTGCCAACCGGCTCCACCGTCTGTCCCCTGAAATCGAGGTCGCCCGAGAGCAAGACATTGAGCGCGTCCTCTCCCGCGTTGGCACGACGGACAAATTCCTTGTATTGGGCTACGCTGTTGATGATAAGGTCATACTTGGACTCCTTTACCATGGCCGTGCCGCCATACAGGCCCGACCCGTTGGTCTGCACAACCCAGTCCTCGCCTGTGGTAGCGAGATTGGGCGACCTGCGGTCGGTGGCATAGTCGTACCAGCGGATATATTTCTCATTGTAACAAGTGCTGGTCGCCAGGTCACTGTAGGGCTCCAGAAACGCCGACGAGCCTGGCAGCACATACACGTCATGTTCCACGACATGGGCGGGCTGCCTCTCCCCGCTGCTGATCCTGGAGTCGTGCTTGCTGTCAAAATAGCCATAGTCGGGCATCTCCACGCCTATCCTTTCCAAAGCCGCCGTATCGCGTGTCCACTTTCCATTCCCGTCAAATCCGTCTGTCTTCCAGTATTGCTCCATTACGGCATTCCTGTTGCGCTCATCCAGGACAGACCGCGTGTGCGTGAAGGTGTAGTCGCTGATGACTTCACCATACGTGGCGGTGGCATTCAGCGGGTCGCCCACGCTTTCGCGGGGAGTGGTGGAGTGGTCGGTGGAAATCTGCAACTCGGAGAGGGCAAAGCTCCATCCCTTTCCATTGTTGGGTATGAAACTGTCCTTACACACCAGCCTGATATGCTGGCAGTCATAGCGAATCTTCATACCGGGCGTGGTGGTCTTGGTGCCCGGCCCCGTGTATTTCACATTCCAATCGCAATTCTTGGACCAAGCATCTTTGCCATTGGGACTGACCCACACTTCGAAAAGCGAGGGGTAATCGAGAAAGGTATTGTGGTTGCGGAAGCCTATGGTGAGATATACATACTCTCCCGCCTTTACGGGTTCGCTGAGACGGATCTGCAAATTGGGTTCGTTGTAGTTTCCCCGCCAGTCGGCGTGCCAGAAGGTGTTCACATTACCATCAATAAGATACCTCAACTGTTCGGGCTTGCCCTCATCGGGATCAGGAGTGTTGCTCGAAAGTTGGCCCGCACTGGTGATAAGGTCTTTGGCCCACAGTCCCTGTGCCCCCAGCAGCATTACCGCGATGAGCACGATGCCTCTTGTGATATGCAGTGTCATGTTGTCCTTCATTTTCTTATCAGATAGATTCTCCGGTCATACACCTGGTCGGCAGCCCCATTACGGTGCACCGTCACCTCCACGTCCACCGAAGCCTTGCCCTTGTTGCTGTTGAGCCGGCCCACAATCTCGCCCGTCGCGCTTACTGAGGGATGTTTCGTCAGAATATTCTGGGGGTCGCTCACGGCCTTGACCACACTGCTGTAGCAAGGGTCTCCCGCCCCATAGACCAGCGCGTTTCCCTTCAGCGCGTCCCGTACCGAGAGGAACAGCTCGAAGTCGCCCTCGGTGCCGAACTCGCAGTAGAAGTCCTCGCCGCTCCCCGACGTCACCACAGCCGGATAACCGCCGATGGGCGGATAGAAACGCGCGTCCACCCCGACCTGGAAGTCACTCAGCACGATGGGAACCACCACATGGTCGTTTCGGTAGATGCTGTACAGGTCACGCGTGAGGGCGAACAGCTGGGTCGAAGCCGCATCGTCCTCCCTGGTGACGCTCACGGCCAACCGGTAACGGCGGGTCACGGTGCGGGCCTGGGACTCGCGCACATAGAACACATCGCGATAGGAGCGGGCCATCCCCCCGGCATATTTTGTCAGCAAAGCATCCCCCCCATAGTCACGCACATAGGCTCGCGCACCTGCGGTGTCCGCCGCTTCGGGCATGCCGTTCTGCAGGTACGAATAGTTGGGGAGCAAGGGCACATGGTCGGTCGGGCTCTGCTCCATTGTCAGGCTGTTGACGGTGATGTCCTTCCCCGACTCGTTGGTGAATGTGACATCCATCTTGGCAAGCATGCGCACCACCTCGATGGAGACGCTGTTGTGCCCCGTCACCTCCACTTGCTGCTTCCCTGTCATGGGGATGTCGGTACCGGGATTCCAGTCCTGCAATAGCGTGAGCGTGGCGGTATCCACATCGGGGCATTGCTTGCCGGGCGTGAACTGGAGTCCCGTCTGCTGATACAAGGAGTCCTGCGAGATGTTGGCAAAAGCATAGAGCACATACTTGCCCTTTGCTACTTTCATGTCCACAGACTCCTGCTCCACATAGGACGTGTTTCCCGCCGGCCTCTCCACTACGGCCTGCACCTTGCGGTCGCCCTGGTTCACAAAGGCCACCCACCAGGAATGTATCTTCTCGATGTCGTACTCGGCGCCTTCGGGCACACCCGTCGCACGGGTGCCGTTGGCGCGCGAGTGGATGTCGAGGGTGACGGTAACGGCTGTACCCTCCCCCGCATCCTCCCCGCCGGGAAGGTCGCCCTGGCACGAGGCTGCCAGGAACGCAGCCATGCCACACATTATAATATACAGTAGTCGTATGTTGCCTCTCATCGCTCAAGTCTTGTCATAGTCTGATTGTTGGTTGCACCCGCTTGTTCCACTCCCTCACATAGATGCGTATGCTGGCATTGCCCGAGTCGGGCGGGCCGGGTGTGGGAGTTCCGGGGCCCGTGACATACTCCACCTCCACGCGGTAAACATTGTTGCGCACGATGCCGTACTTCATGGGATAGTTGTCGCTTCCCAACTGGCCGGAAACCTCCGCGTGACGAATCCACACCTTATAGTAGCACACGCCATCTTCGTAACGGGTCACCTCCCCGCCGCCTGCCACTTTGGCCTTGTAGGCATTGGCGGCCGCCTCGTTGTCGAAATAGACACAGTAAGCCTCTGACGTTGACGACTCCCTGGGAACAAAACGCCAGAACGTGTGTCCCTTGCTGAAATCCTCAGTCGAGCGTGTCAAGGTGTCCCCATCAGAAAAGACTTTACCTGGCTCATATACCGCGCGAAGCAAAAGGCCGGTCACATAATTCTCATGAAAGTTCTTCTGAGCCTGGGTGTTCTCGTTGGCATAAGCCACGGTGACAAAGGTGTCACCACTCATCTTCCTGATGTACTTCGAATAGGTGTGCACATCCGTGCCCGTGAGATATCCCTGCGGACTGGCAAAGACCTTGCTCGCCCGTGTGGCGCCATACCAGGCATCCAACTGCTCGGCACCCTGCACACCCTTGCTGAGCGTGTGGGGCTCAATCACACAGTTGACCGGCACGCCATTATTGTCCTTGTACTCGTGCCCGCCATACTGCATGGCTCCCGTGCCAAGCACGTCTCCGCGTTTGGTCGTGTGCCTGAGGACGAATGACCCCTCCTGCTTCACGTTGAAGGGGATGACATGCCGGATGTGCAGGTTGGCCAGGAGTTCGCTGCGCTCGTCTCCAGGCACACGGTTGACTTTATAGTCAAAGGAAGTATAGGGGGCTTCCCCGCTCACATTCCTCGTGGGGTCGAACTGGAAGTCGATGCGCGCGGGCACCCGCTGCAGCGTCACCTCACCTACGTAAGGATCGGCCTTGGAGCCGGACTTCCCCTGGAATACAATCCTGCCGTTGTCGGGGTCGTTGTAGGAGGAAGTGAGCACGAACCGGTCATACTCCGGCAGAGTGCTTCCCGCGTGCCATGCCAGATAGCCCATCTCGTCCCTCAGTCGAGACAGATTGGTGATATCGTCGAAGTGGCTGCCCATATTGGCCACCACAATGACACGGTCGTTTTCGGCGGGCTGGTACCCCTTCAGCCTGAATGTCATGTTCAGTCCCTCATTGGTCTTGTTCCACTCCTCACAGTCTCCAGGTTCCAGGTGCCCCTTGAACCTGCAGGGCGTGCTGCCGTCCACGTTCCAGTCGGTCATGTTGAACAGGAAGAACGCGATGTCATCCACCTGGTCTTCCTTGTCGAACCCTTTCTCGAATTCATCCCCGTCCTGTCCCTCGGACGTGCCGCCGCGCGTGTCGGCGGAGGGCAACTGCAGGCTGAAGGTGACATAGGTGTCCGCGTTGCCTGGCTTCACACCACCTTCCTCGCTCTCCTCCACCGCGTCGCGGGTACAGGCAGAGAGGCAAGCCACGACCAGCATGGCAAGTGTAAGCAACCGTATGTAAGCAACCTTCTTCATCTTCATTTCTCATCAGTGGGAAAGGCCAGTGGCCACTCCCCGTCCGTAATGTGTCTGTAAGTTTGTCCCTTTATATCTTATGTTTATCCCTGTTGTCGTCTCCTGTCTGGCATTCCCTCGCCTTACAGTTCCTCGTTCTGCTTTCTTACCGCCCAGGGCATCACATGCACGGCTATCGAACAGTAGACCCAGCGGTCGCCCTTGAGGAAGAAGTTCAACTCATAGTCATACTCACGGTCAAGGTACTCCTGCGCGGGGTAGTTCCAGTAGGGGGAGATGCGGCACTCGGCCAGGAAACTGGCCAGCCCTATCCTGGCCACGGTGATGCCCGTGGTGCGGTTGCGGACAATCAACTGTGCCTGGCTGTGCACATCGGCATACTTCAGACGGTTGAACATCAGGTTGAAGTGCGCGGTGCGCTCCTCCACCTCGCCCCGCGTGGCAGGATGCACATCGCCATCGATGGTGATGTCGCTGCCATCATAGAGTGTGGTCCACTGCGCGTAGGGTATGTATCTCAGCGAGTCGCCTGTGGCAAGTTCGCCATTGGCGCGTATCTCGCTGTTGTTGTCCAGGATGTACACCTCGTAGTCATCGGCGTTGAGCACTTCGGGCTCCTCTATCTGCCTGAGTGTGACGTTGAGGTGCTTGGTGTCTCTCATCATCGAGACGGTGGCGTATGTGGCATATCCCTCCCGCAGCGTCACCTTCTGCTCTTCGGGGGTGGGCTGGTAGGGCTGGACGGTGGGCGACAACTCGGGGCTCTGGCGGCCATACAGCGGTTCGAGCGAGGTCACCTTCATGGAGTGCCACAGGGTGTCCAGCGGTGCCTGGTTGCTCACCACGGCCGGCGAGCCCTGCGCTGTAGCGGTCGCGGGCGAGCCCTCATGGTCAAGCGTCACCCTGAGTTTGCCATAGGTGCCGGCATCATGCTGCCGGTACTTGGCGCCGGGTGTGGCCAGGGCGGCATCCCAGTTCTTCTGCATGGCAAGTGCCTGCAGGTAATAGGTGTGTCCGGCAGGCAATTCGTCTGCGGAGAAGTGCATGGTATAGGCATATCGTGACAGGGGCGCGCTGGCCGGCGTGTTGCTCACGCTCTTCTCGGCCACCTTGCGACCCGCCTCGTCATAGACATAGACAACCACATAGCCCACATGATCCTTGAACATGTCGGCGCGCTGTATGTTGTAATCATACACAAAGCGCACATACAGCCCTGTGGGACAATCCGAGCGGTCTTCCTCCATCATGGAACATGAGGCCACGGCAAGCGTCAGACCCGCAGCGAGCAAGAGTGTCGGGAGTTGTCTGAAACGTTTCATCTTTTGTCTTCTTGTTGTGAACTTGACTTACAGTTTTGCGTCTTTCGGTGGTGTGCCGGCGGCATGGCACAATCCATGCCGCCAGCATAACCACTTGGTTGTTAAACGTGTGTGGGCACGTTTAGAGGATCTCGCTCTGCTTGCGCACAGCCCAAGGCAGGATGTGGATCTTCACACTCAGATAGTTCTTCGTCTTGTCATCGGGCGTGTCGCCAGGGGTCACCACGATGGGGTCGCCAATCTGGCTGATACCGCTGACCTCTATCTGGTACCAGTTGTTGCGCACAATGCCATAGCGGCCCAGGAAGTTGCTCTCGGGAGTGGCAGGGGCCGTGGCGTTGTAGATGCCGGCAATGGTGTTCTCGGTGTGCTTCTCGCGGTTCCAGGGAGTCTCGGCATCACCGAAGTGCTTGACAAGCAGGTTGTAGTAAGCCACACCACCCTTGTAGAACTTAAACGTGATGAGGTTGTTGATGTATTTCGCGTCAATGCCCTGTGGTAAATTTTTGCTGCCGGTCAGTACCACGTTTTCAACCTTGGCGGTACCCGTGGCAGCATCATCGCTCATGGTTATGGCAAAGGTTGCAGACTTGTCACTGTCGAGCCAGGTCTTGAACCCGTTGTTGTTGTTGTAGAGGTATTTCTTGATGTAATCCTCCACCGTCTCGACTGTAGCGGAACCCGCGCCCACGCGCTGCAGCATCTTGTTGGCGCCGTATGTGCTGGCGATGTAGAAGTCCTTGCCGTCATTGAAAGTCGCGCTGATGGATAGGCCAGTAGTGTGCTTCTCGGCCTGGTGTGCCACATCGAAGGTGTTCTCTGTCACATATACGCTCTTGCCGTCCTGGGCTGGGGTGGTGATGTCCGTTGCTGTGGGATTGGCACGGAAGCCGGTGATGTCACCGTTGCTGTAGTTCATGTCCTCTGCCCAATAGGTGCGCACCACACCGGCGTGTATAGCAGCGCCGCTCAGGAAACGGTACTTGGTGGCCGCGTTCACGGTCCCCTCTTCTCCGTCAGCAGCATAGCCGAGCCATTCGGTCTTCATCTGGCGGGCGTTGTAGTATGACTTGTTCACATTGTTCACAGCCCACTTGATGGACGCCTTGGTGTATTTCACGGTGGGGTCGGAGCCAATGGCAGCGTCATCCGCCATAGTGGCCTTCACGGTGATTTTGGCAGCTGCGCGCTCCACATACACCTCTCCGGCAGGATTGTTCTGTGCCTTGGCCTCGGTGGCGTAGATCTTGGTCTTGTCCAACTTGGCCAGGGTGGTAATCTTGGCACCGGAAGCGGGCTCAGCGGCTCCGCCTGTCTTGTCGCACACAGGCGTGTTGGTCATCACCAGGTCACCCGCATTACCCAGTTCCTGCATCTCCAGCTTGCTGAAGTCCGCGAAAGATGTGCCTGCGGCCAGAGTCTGACCATTGATTGTAGTGGTCGAAGCCGGTGTGGCACCGCTTGTCTGCGTAACGGTCACCATGTTGTTGTGGTTCAACACCACATAGGCAAAGAAATCCTGCGCTACAGGCTTGAGGATCTCGGCTGTCACGATGCCCTCGGTGGTGCACTGGTCATCGTCTTTGCCATCGGCCGCGAAGTTGGTGATGTTCATGGGATAGGCTGCGATGAACTCGGCATCAGCCTCGTTGGTGCCTCCGAAGAGGAACAGGGTGGCATTGTTCACCTTGTACTCGTCGGGACGTGGGTCGCCATCGTCAAACTCGTCATTGGCACGTGTGCCTGCTGTCGTGGGGAGTTCGATACTGAAGCCCACATAACCGGTCTCGCCTTCGGCAACCTCACCTGCCCCAGGCTTCAACTCATTCTCGCTGGAGCAACTTGCCAGTACAGCAGCGGCCAGCATTGCAGAGAAAAAGATTTTCTTCATAATTGAATAAAAAATGAATAGTAAAACTATGTTTGTCTATATCTATATTCTATTATCTATATTCTGTTTGCAGCAGGTGCGTCACCACGCGCTCTTGTAAGAGGCCCACAGCACTCCTGCACGAGATCCACCACGTCCCTGCGTGGAGTCCGCCGCGCTTGCCACACATGGGGCATTGGACAGCCACACTCATTCCTCCACCAGCGCTTTGTTCTTCTGTGCTTCAGGCAGGGAGCCCGCTTTCTTGAAGTGACGTACGGCAGACTCATAATCGCCCCTGTAGGTGGCGAGCACTCCGCGCGCGTTCTCGGCTTCGGGCAGGTCTCCGGCCTTGTCCAGTAAAGTGCCAGCCTCGTCATAGCGGCCGGCCTTCAGGGCGGCCACAGCGGCGTTGGCGTTGGCCACTGGGTCATCGGCATAGAAGCGCAAAGCCGTCTGGATGGTGGCATTGAACTCCTCCGAACCCTCTGGGTAGAGGCGTGCCACACGGAACATCTGGTTGAGGCTGAGCATCTTGGGATTCGTCTTGATAATCTCGGCCAATCGTCCGTCACTCATGGGGCGCAAACGCGTGTTGATGACGAACTTGGTGCAGCGAAGCAACGGGAACCATACCGGCAGGATGGTCGTGCGATAGAGGCGGGCAAACACGGGCGAAGTCTTCAGTTCCCTCTCCTTGGCATCATAGTCGGCGGGGCCATAGACTGGCCTGTCTATCAGCGCGAGCAGACTGGCACGCTGCTCCCCGGTGATGTCCTGGCTCTCCTCGGCCATCTGGCGGAACTCCTCCCAATTCTCTGGTACCGCGCTGAAAGAGCAACGGTCCTGGGGCAGGCTGTACCTCTGGGCGAGGTAGGCGGCCAGAGCCTTTGAGCGGTTGGTGGCCAGATAGTCATTGTGCATATAAGGAGATTCGGGCGAGGCATATCCGCACACGCTGATGGCCGCAATCTCCACGTTGGGGTCGCTCAGGGCATAGCGCACGCTGTCATCTATCATCCTCAACTGCTGTCTGTTGTCTATTTTCTGCCCACTGCGGCACCTGTATGGCTCCGTGTGCAGTGTCACACTGTCGACCTCAAACTGCACCCTGGCCCTGCCCTCGTGTGCCACCACGGGAAGCTCGGTCACAGGTGGTGTGACAAAGGCAAGGTACATGCGCGATACCGGATTCATGTCTATCATGGACAGTGGTGGGGTCTCACCCCTGCCCAGGTCGATTCCACAACCACAGGTGTCCACGCTCAGACGAAGGCTGACCTTGTCCCTGCGCATCCAGGACTCCTGGCTCACGGCGGCGAGATAGGGCACCGACTGGCGGGTCCCGTTCTTGCGCGCAACGACCTTGGCAAGGCTGGCATACTCGGCACGCAACTTGCGCGGAAGCCCCGTGCGCTCATACACATACTGCATGTTGCGCCCATTGACAAGCACGGCCGGAAGCGTCACACGCTGTCCACCCTTTCCCTCAAGGTAGGGTGTGACAAACACCTGCCTGTTGCGCGGCAGCGACAGGGAGTCAAGCACTAGTTCCATGCCCACGCTCACCTGTCCCTCGCCTGTCGTGAGCGTCACGTTGCGGGTAGAGATGGCCTCCTCGTGCGCATGTCCCACCATAGAGGCTAAACTCAGTATAACGGTTATGACGAATGATTTAGTTTTCATCTTTTGATCTTTCCTTACATTATACGTCAGAACAGGTACACCAGCGAAAGTCCCAGTTTGGTAAGCCCCACATAATTGGTGTGCCCGCTCTTGATACGGGGGCCGCACTCGCCGCACTCGTACTTGTCATACCACACACGGCAGTATCCCACGGCGGCCTCTGCCTCCACATTGAAGTGCCGGCGCACAATCCACTGGTAGCCATAGGTGAATCCCGCGCCTGCGAAACCGCCCTCATAACTGTGTGAACGCACCTGGCTGCGGATGTTGTCGCCCCCGAAGAACACTCCCGGCAAGGGGATGTCCACGTTTGTGGCATTGAACTGCCCTCCCATGGCGTGCGCCCCTAAAAAATGCCCGTTGAATCGCGAGCATGTCCACCACCTGTACTCAGGCATCAGCACCCAGTGCTTTGCCTGCCTCTTCCCATGGCTTTCCGTGGAGAACTTCCAGGGGTTCAGTCCATACACGAGTTGCATGGTGCCCTTGGGTGCGACACCCACCTCGACACCCAGGTTGGGCGAGGTGGTGGCATCATACAAGAGATTGGTCTTCACGGCCACCTGGGCACACACGGCACCATCCAGCAAAGTTGCCGCGATTGCCACCGCAATGGCTGCAAGGAACCTCCTTGTCATATTTGTTTTATAGGCTTTCATCTTTTTATGTTTGCCTCGTTCGTTTTAGATTTCCTGCAGAATGAATTTCACCCACATTTATGGACTTTGCGCACCAATATAAAATGACACGCATTTTCCCATGTGTTTAATTCGCGTGCAAAGGTATCATATTATTCCATAAGCAACAAACAAAAACAAAAAAAAAAAAAACACAACTATTTTGCCACATTTTTGTCCTTTATTTACACTAAAATATACATTGGGTTGATTTTCAATTGTTTATTTACTCCAGTAAAACAATTTCGTTCCCAAGTTCATTTCGGTTCATTTTTCATAATCATTTTTATTTTACATAGCAATTTTAAACAAGAGCTCTGTTGTGAAAGTTTTCAAGCAGCACTTCGTACCATGGATTGTAAAGGGTATTGAAACACAATGACCCTTTCAGAAACTCCTTGCCCCCCCGCTTCCACGGAAACTGGATGTCGCGCCGGACGCATCAGATGTCACAACATTCTAAGGATTATTTTCTTATGGGCATCCCACCCGTTGTGTTTTTACGAGCCAAGAGTATTTGGATGCGTGGTTACACCTGCCCCTGTGTATGAAGCACCTCATCAAAAAGGCAGAAGGGGGTGGTGTATCCGCTGCGGATGCGCCACTCGGACGGATAAAGGTTATTGATGCGGGAGCCCACACTCTTGCCCTGTCCCAGGGGAAAGCCCTCATAGCACAGGGTGACCATTCCACGCGGAGCCTCCACACGGACAACCTCGCGGCGCAGATACTGCAAAGCCTGGTCATAGGAAAGGGCGATGCGGGGAAGGGCGGATGTCCCGGAACCATCCCTTGAGCCATCGTAAAGGACACGGAGAAAGCGACGCGCGCATTCCCGTGCTTGCAGGCGGGGGGCGGGGGCGAGCCCGCCCGTGGCAGGCTTGCGTATGGCTGCCACGTAGAAACCCTCCCCGCAATCGCGCCCTGGCAGGAAATGGCGTTCCTCCAGCAAATCGCCCCCCATGAGCATGCAAGCATGACGGGCGTTCTCCTCGTCCTCGTAGTGGTTGAACGTGCAAGTGCTGTACAGGAGAAGTCCTCCCGGCCTGAGCACAGGCAGGATGTCGCGCAGTATCTCCCGCTGACGCTGGCGGCACATCTCCACATTGTCCAGACTCCAGTCGGCGATGGCCCGCCTGTCCTTGCGGAACATCCCTTCGCCCGAACAGGGCACGTCAGCCAGCAGGAGGTCAAACTGTCCAGCGAGGGCAGCGAAGTCGGCGGGCTGGTTCCCTGTCACGATAGAGAGCACCGGGTATCCTCCATCTGGCATCCCGCCCGTCCACTTGGTCATGTTCTCGGCCAAAACCTGGGCGCGCTTTGGCATCACCTCGTTGCTCACGAGCGTGGAGCCCTGGGGAAGCAGCCCGGCCAGCAGGGTGGACTTGCCCCCCGGAGCCGCGCAGAGGTCAAGGGCGGTCACGGGACCTGCCCCTTCCCCACCCCCAAGTGGAAGGTGCCTGCGAAGCATATCGGCCACAAACATGGAAGACGCCTCCTGCACATAATAGACGCCCGCATGCAGCATGGGATCAAAAGTAAAGGCAGGACGGCGGGGCAAATACCAGGCATCGGGGCACCAGGGGACAGGGCGGAAAACGCTGGCGAAATGCTCACAGATGTCCCGCACATCCCCGGCGGACATGCACGCATGCATCTTGCGCCTGTTGAGACGTACGGACACAGGAGCCTCCGAGCACTCCAGGGCCCGGCAAAGATCACCGGCCTCGGCGTCCCCATATTGCGAGCGCATCAGCGACACGAAATCCCCGGGTAAAGGCATAGCGGCTCAGACAGATACGGTTCCTTTGATGGCAGGCCAAGGGTCATACCCCTCAAGACGGAAATCCTCGTAACGGAAAGAGAAAATGTCCTGCACAGAAGGGTTGATGACCATGCGCGGAAGGGGACGAGGCTCACGCGTGAGCTGCAGGCGTACCTGTTCGAGGTGGTTGAGATAGATGTGCGTGTCCCCTGTGGTGTGTATGAACTCACCCGGACGCAGGCCGCACACCTGCGCCATCATCATGCAAAGCAGGGCATAAGAGGCAATATTGAAGGGCACGCCCAAAAAGACATCGGCCGAGCGCTGGTAAAGCTGCAGCGAGAGCCGTCCTTCAGACACATAGAACTGCATGAAAGCATGACACGGCGGGAGGTTCATCTGGGGGAGGTCGGCCACATTCCACGCCGAGACGATGATGCGGCGGCTGTCGGGGTCATGCTTGATCATGTCCACCGCCTGCTGTATCTGGTCAATATGCCCGCCGTCATAGTCTGGCCAGGAACGCCACTGGTAACCATAGATATGTCCCAGGTCACCCGTCACAGGGTCGGCCCACTCGTTCCAGATGCGCACCCCGTTCTCCTGCAGGTAACGCACATTCGTGTCACCCCGCAGAAACCACAACAGTTCATGGATGATGGATCTCAGATGCACCTTCTTGGTCGTGAGCAAGGGAAAGCCTTTCTCCAAATCATATCGGCTCTGGTGTCCGAAGATGCTGATGGTGCCCGTGCCTGTGCGGTCATGCTTCCGCACGCCCTCATCAAGTATCGTCCGCACCAGGTCAAGATACTGTCTCATTATATATATAATATATGGTCTGGTACCAACCTCAGCCCGAATGCCTGCGACTGTAATCCACAAACCGATAGGCGTGGGCATGACGCTCGTCCCGTCCATGGGTTTCCTCGCCCACGACTTCCCAATCGTCCGTGGAGAACTGCGGGAAGAAGGCATCGGCCACATCGGGCACATCGTCCACGAGGGTCAGATACATCCGGTCAGCCATGCCTATCGACTGCCGGTAAAGAGTCTCTCCCCCGATGATGAAAACTTCCTCATCCCCGTCACACGAGGCCATCGCTTCCTCGAGCGAAGCATAGACCTCGGCGCCGGGGCAGGAAACCTGCCTGCGCGAGAGAACCACGTTACGGCGATTAGGCAAGGCACCCTTGGGGAAAGACTCAAAAGTCTTCCGTCCCATAACGATGGTGTGGCCTGTGGTGAGTTCCCTGAAACGCCTCAGGTCATTTGGAAGCCAGTAAAGCAGTTTGTTGGCATTGCCTATGGCCCCGTTCCGGGCAACAGCCGCGATGAGACTGGTCATTCTCTCACGCCTTCGTCAAGTTCGGACACAGCAGGGACTGGCAGTTTCCTGCATATGGCCTCATTAAAGGATATGATGGTCTCACTGCGCTGCAGGCCCAAGGGCTGCAACTTGTCGTGGATAATACTGAGCATGTGGTGGTTGTTGCGGGCATAAATCTTGATGAACATGTCATACCCGCCCGTGGTGTAATGGCACTCGACCACCTCTGGAATGTCACGCAGGGCAACAGCCACACGGTCAAAAGCGGAAGGGTCCTTCAGGAAGAGGCCGACAAATGCGCAAGTGCCATAGCCCAGGGAAACTGGGTCAAAGATGAACTGTGACCCCTTGATGACTCCTTGCTGCATGAGTTTCTGGATGCGCTGGTGTATGGCAGCACCCGACACGTGACACGCACGGGCAACCTCAAGGAACGGGATACGGGCATTCTCGGATATCATTGACAATATCTGACAATCTAAGGCATCAAGTTTACTCATATCTTATCACTTGTGGATTCTGTTACTTCATTATCTCCTGTGCTCACCGCAATCATGCGGAAGCACAAGCCCCGAATGCGGCATAAGCAGCAAACTGACACACAAAAATATAAAAAAAAGGTGACTTGTAAGCAACAAGCCACCTCTTTTTTACGTTTTTGCACCTCTGCCTTACTTTCTGTGCGTGGCAGAGTAGTTGAGCCTCAAGGCCCACGATTTCCTCAGCACTTCCTTGATGTCGGTGATTATGCCCATCTGTGTGTGCTTGTCGGCCTTGATGGAGATTATCTGCTCGGCCTGGTTGGTCATCCCCTGGCGCTCCTCGGCCACGAAATCCATCACCTCACGCGGCTCAATGATGCGGTCATTGACTTGGATACGTGTTCCGCTGCCCATCTTGGGACGCAACTGGTCGGTGGGAGGACCCACATAGATATAGGACACGACAGACTTCTTGGTCAACTTCTCGAGTTCGGTTCCCTGGGGGGTGGTAAACTTCACCTGAAGTGTCACCTCGCGCATGGTCACCACGCACATGAAGAAGAACAAGATGGTGAAAATCAAGTCGGGCAGAGACGAGGTGTTCATCTCTGGCATCTCGCGTTCCTTCTTCTTAAATCCTGCCATTACTTCTGTCCTCCATACTTTTTGGGTTCAGCCTCGGATATGTTCTGGGGGTAGTAGGCACGCACCGCCACCTTCTCGTCATCCGAGAGGGCATCGTAAGGGCGTCCGAACTTCTGCCTTGCCAACTCGTTGCGCAACTCGTTGTAGGCAGCCACCAGCTCATTCTGGACTTCGAAATACACGTCATAAGGAGTGCCACGGTCAGTCTGCACCGATATCACATGCTTGTCTGTGACAAAACACTGGCCCAAAAGGTCGATGTTCTTCACATGCTTCTCGGGAAATTTGCTCAGGTTTTTCTCGTTCTTGACGAACTCCTTCACTCTTCTCCGCAGATTTGACAAATCCTCATAACCGCTTGTCATCTCGTCCTTCACCCACAACTGCCCTGCGGCGTTCATGCGCACATAGAGAATGTTGCGGGACTTGATGTCCATCGTAGCGTCTTCCTGATTCTCCTCTGGCGGACGGGGCAGCCGTCGTGACAAACCCGTATCCGTGTCCATAGAGGTCGTGATCAAGAAGAAGATGAGCAAGATGAAAGATATGTCCGCAGTCGAACTGGAGTTCAACCCAGGAACTTTCTTCTTCTTCTTTGCCATGACTTGATTTTATTTTATAGACTTTGTTTGCTTGCTGCCTATGGTGGTCAACACGCCCGTCATGCTCACGGCCACCGCTATCACGGCTGCCAGGAACAGGATGCCGCTGGACACGCAGAACATGTCCACCACAGTCACCCATCCCGCTGATGTCACAGTGCCGTCCTGCGCGGTGAAAGCCTCTTCGCCCAAACCGCTGAGAACACCTATCACGAGAGAGATGACGAGCAGTGCTATCGTGCCGGCCATAATCTTGCCTCCGGGCACACCGGACGCTGACGAGGAACCGCCACTCTGGCTGCCCAGACCCTTGAAGATGCTCCACACCGTGAGACCCAGCATCACCACAAAGAGGACATACATGAGCCACATCAGGAGGTCGAGCAACTTCGGCTCGTTGTAGTCACCCACGGGATTGCTGTATCCGATGCCGAAGAAAGCAAGGAAGCATACAACAATGACACCCACGCAGATGTAGAGAGCCGTCTTGGATATTTTCTCTATTTTCATATAAGAATCTCCTTTCAACTAATGATTACCAGAGAACTTATTACTTCCTGCACTTGTCTGACTTCACGCACATGGTAAGCAGCTCCTGTGAGGACTCTTCCATGTCCACGGTCAGGGACTCGATCTTGGAGAGGATGTAGTTATAGAACAACTGCAGGATCAAGGCCACGATGATACCGAAGATAGTGGTTATCAAGGCCACCTTCATACCGCCGGCCACAATGGTCGGGCTGATGTCACCTGCGCGCTGGATGTCATCGAAGGCCATCACCATACCAATCACCGTTCCCAGGAATCCCAAGGAAGGAGCCATGGCGATGAACAGTGTGATCCATGAGCAGTTCTCCTCAAGGTAAGAGCCCTGTACCTCGGCCTCGGTGTTGATAGAGCGCTCGATGGTGCCGATATCGTTGCGGTCACTGCTGTTCAGGCAGTCCATGGCGGCCAGTGCCAGCTGGGCCACAGGGCCGCGGGTGCTCTTGCAGGCGGCGATAGCATCGTCAATCTTGCCTGCGGCCACCAGGGCAGCCAGGTTGCCCACAAACTTGCGTGTGTTCACCTGCGCCAGGCTCAGATATATGACGCGCTCGATGCAGAATGCGAGACCCAGCACCAGGGCAATGGCCACCAGTGACATGAAGCCTGCGTCACCCTCGATGAACTTTACCTTGAGTGTCTTGAAGATTCCCTCTTCCTCTTCCTCTGCCACGGGGGCGGCGGCGGTGTCATCCACGGCAGCGGTGTCCACGGAAGCAGTATCTGCAGAAGCCGTGTCTGTCACCTCGGCAGAGTCAGAGTCGGCAGCGACCTGCTCTTCAGCAGCCTCTTGCGCCATCACAGATGTTGTTGCCCAGAAAGAGCAAGCAGCAACCATTGCAATAATTGCAAATAACTTTTTCATTGTGCGTAGTTTTTAATGATTAAATTATCTTATCTTTATTTGTTTGCCTTATTTTGAGTTTCCTTTTGTGACACCCTGCGGAGAGACGGGGATTCGAACCCCGGAAACGCTTTTGACGCTTACACGCTTTCCAGGCGTGCCTCTTCAGCCACTCGAGCATCTCTCCTTTCCTCGCCCTACAATGCGCCGTCACAGGATGTGTGGCGCATTTCGGTTACAAAAATATCTTTTTTTTGTTAGAACAGCGTTCTTTTTGCCCAAAAACTTTTCTTTGCGGTGTCCTTTTTCGCGTTTTTGTCACGTTACCGCCATTTCGCGCGGGCAAACACCCGCATTGCGTTCTCGTCGGTCTGACGCTCCACCTCATCTGGGGAAAGTCCGTAAACCAGGGCTACCTTGCGCAACACTTCCACCACATAGGAGCTTTCGTTTCTCTTTCCACGATAGGGCACGGGGGCAAGGTAGGGCGCATCGGTCTCAAGCAGCACCCTGGAGAGGGGCACTTGAGCAAGCACCTCGGGCAGTGTGCTTTTCTTGAATGTGAGTATGCCCCCGATGCCCAGGCAGAAGCCTTCGAAGGCAAGCAGTTCGCGCGCCTCGTCGGTTGTGCCACCAAAGCAGTGGAACACGCCGCTGAGCCCACAAGAGGAGTAGTCGCGCATCACACTGAGCAACTCGCGGTGAGCCGACCTGGCATGTATCACGAGCGGGAGTTTGAGTTCAGCCGCCCACTCCACCTGCGTGCGGAAGGCGTCAAGCTGTTCCCCACGACGGGATGTGTCCCAATAGAAGTCCAGCCCCACCTCGCCTATGGCCACATAGGGATGCCCCGGACTGGAAAGTAACCCCCGCATGTAGGCAAGCTCATCGCGATACCCATCCCGCACATCGGACGGGTGAAGTCCCATCATGGGAAAGACCTTGCCCGGATACCGGGCGCAGAGCGAGAGCATGGGTGCGACGCTCTCGCGGTTGATGTTCGGGAGCAGGATGCGGCTGACCCCAGCCCCCAAGGCACGCTCCACCACCTCCGCGCGGTCTTCGGCGAACTCTTCACCGTATATATGGCTGTGTGTGTCTGTCACGGCTCTCACTTTTCACGTCCGAGAAGTTGCCCTGTCCATTGGCGCAGGACGGCCTTGCGCTCCTCTGGAAGGGCCACCTCACCCAGGATGGCCTCGGCCTGGGCTATATATGAGGCTATGCGCTCCTTGGCCATCCGGTCCACCCCCACCCGCGTGTAGATGTCCCTCACGGCGGCTATCTTCTCCTGAGGATCAAACGACTGTGCCAGCAGCCACCTCTCCAGCCCGGCCTTCAAGTCACGTGGCGCGTGGGCAAGGGCGTTGATGAGCATGAAAGTCTTCTTGTTGCACAGTATGTCGCCCCCTATGGCCTTGCCAAAGGTCTTGAAGTCGCCATACACATCCAGATAGTCATCCTGGAGCTGGAATGCCAGGCCCACCTTCTCGCCATAGGCATACAGGGCCTGGGCATCCTCCTCGGAGGCCCCTCCCAGGATTGCGCCTATCCTCAGGGCGCAGGCCAGCAGCACCGAGGTCTTCAGGCGTATCATCTCCAGGTACTCCTCCTCGGTGACATCCATGCGCCTCTCAAACTCCATGTCATACTGCTGCCCCTCGTCAATCTGCAGGGCAGTCCCGGTGAAGGTGGACAAGACCGCCGGGAGGTCTCGCGCAGGACAACTGGCCACAAGGCCATAAGCCATGACAAGCATGTTGTCTCCGCTCAGGATGGCCGTGTTGTCATCCCACACCTTGTGTACGCATGGTTTTCCCCTGCGCACATCTGCCCTGTCCATCAGGTCATCGTGCAGGAGGGTGAAGTTGTGGTACATCTCCAGTCCCAGGGCCACCCGCATGACACGCTCCACATCGGCCTTGTACATGTTATAGGCCATCAGCATCAGCACCGGGCGCATGCGCTTTCCGCCCAGGGAGAGGACGTACCGGATGGGCTCGTACAAGCCACGGGGCTTGCGGTCACAGGCCAGGCTTTCCAGGGCCGAGGCCACCTTCCCGGTCAGTTCTTCTGCATTATACATTTTCAATCCTGCCATTTCCGTCATACACATATATCGTGACAAAGTTCCAAGGCTGCCAGGGCTATGCGCGCATGTGCCATAACCGTCCCGCGCACACGGGACCTGACCGCCTGGCAAAGGTAGGAATAAAAAGTGATTGGTGCCTGCCTGCCACACGGAAATATGCACCTGCTCCCGGCAAAATTGCCAGTCTGCGGGGCAACAGGCGGGACTGCATGTTGCACTTTTCCACCCACTCATTCTAAATCCGGAACTTGAGCAAGAGAAAGGTGGCAACAGTACCGGAAACGAACAGCAGTACTACTGCCCTTGGCATCGCAGTAGTACTGCCTTCGCACTTGAAGTAGTACTTACTTTGCGGCGGAAGTAGTACTTACCTTACGCGCTGGTCTTTCACTGTCCACCAGGACACATGGCATCCCGCGCCATTGCCAAGCATTACTCACCTCACCACCCGCTTCTTCCCTCCTATTATATATAGGCCGCGCGAGAGCTTCCCCGTCACCTTGCGTCCCTGCAGGTCATAGGCGGCATGGTCGTCACCTCCTGCTTCTCTTGGGCTTGGGATGCGCGTCACCAGTTCGCCCTTCTCATTCGGCCACAGGTCATAGAGCACCTCACCGCCACGCTCAAAGTGAACCAGGAGGGAGCGGTAGTCATTACTCACCTGGCTGTTGCCCATCCATTCCATATACCAGGCTTGGGTGGGGCCAAAGATGCAGTCACGCCCATTCCATGAGGTTATGCCTATCCCCTTGATAATCGTGCGTCCATTCATTTCCACATATTCCAGGGGAACGGAAGTCCCAAATGTGCCTGTCTTGATTTCTTCTATCGTGCCAAATATGTAAGGTGTCCGCCCCTGGGTCAATTGGCAACTGGGCAACCTGAGATGTCACTCCCTTGGACAGCGTCACGGTTCCAGTCTTCTCTATCACCGTGTTGCTTCCCGACTCAAAAATCACCTTTCCACGCTCCCCATTTCTTATGTCACAGCCAGCACGCACATCTGTGACTCGAATGTAATTTTCGCCAGATACTTAAGTGCCACGAATGTATATGGAAAATTCCATGGCCGCAAGAGATTTGCGTAATTATTCCCTAAACATATGATGATTCTGTGTGTTTTGTAATGCCGGCATAGCAAATGCTCACCACCATAAACTGTAAAAGACTGAGTGCCCCCTGTGCCTGACTTACGAAATTGATTGCTTCCCTCCATTTCACCTCACAAAGCATAAAATGCCCGTCGGAACCTGCCAAAGGCAGCCCTCCCGACTTACTTTGTCAAGTATCTTGGGATACAAATGAGCGATGCGGCCAGGAACAGAAAAGCCAGACAGAGACGACTCCCCGATAAAGGAAGAATGGTCTCTGCCTGGCCTTATAGCCTTGGGCCTCGAGGGTATCAGTTGTTCAGGCGGAACATCACGGGGAGATTGAAGCGTGAACGTACCGTGCGGTTGCCCTGTCTTGCGGGCTTCCACTTGGGCATGGACTTCACCACACGTATGGCCTCCTTGGAAAGGTTCTCATCGGGTGAGCGCTTCACCTCCACATCCACAATGGAGCCATCCTTGTTCACCACGAAGGACACGAACACGCGTCCCTGCACACCCTGTTCCTGACAGATGGCAGGGTACTTCAAATGCTCGGAGAGCCACTTGAAGCAAGCCTCTTCACCACCGGGGAACTGGGCGTTCTCCTCCACAACCTCGTAGATACGGTCATCCTCGTCGACCTCGACCACTGGACCCACGGGGCCGGAGGCAACAACTGAACTGGGAGCACCCGTGCCCACTACAGCGGTGATGGCCTGGTTGACCTCCTCGGTGGTCTCCACCTCCTCTTCGGGAAGTTCGGTGTCATCCTCCACCTCATTAATAAACTCCATCACGGTAGGAGCGGCCGCTGGAGGCGGGGCCATCATCTCCTGCTGCTGTGTGATGGGAATCATGTCCTCCTCCATCTTGAAATCGTAAATCTTGTCGTTGTCCTCCACCACTTTCACCTCACGCTGTGTGAACTCAAAGGCAACGAACAGCAGGGCAAAGGCCAACACAAAGCCAATCAGTATGTTGGTTGACTTCTGGCTTCTCAACTCGTCGTTTGCGGTCATGTAAGCACTCATATTCTTGTTACGTTTTATTTATTCAACAGTTCGCGCTGTGTCCCAGTACTTGGGCAAATTTACCACATTTTTTCATACATGCCATCGCGGTGCCTCATTTTTTTGTCCCTGCGTTCACATTTTCACCCTTGCCGCCGCAAGTTTGAAACAATTTGTCCTATCTTTGGGCAAAATAACAGGCAAACAGAACATCACACCAATGGCAAAGAAACGCTTTCCCGTGCTTATGGCGGCAATCTTGTGCATTGCCATCAAGGCCTCATGCCAGGAAAGCACCAGTGTGTTCAACTTCCTCAACCTTCCCTACTCCGCCCACGCCACAGGACTGGGTGGCCACAACATCTCCCTCATCGAGGACGACATCACGCTGGTGACCCAGAACCCATCGCTGCTGTCCAGTGTGAGCAGCAAGACGCTGGGCTTCAACTTCCTCACCTACATGAAGGGAGCCAAGGCGGGAAGCGTGGCCTATGCCCAGGCTGTGGGCAAGCGCGGGACATGGGGCGTGAGCACTCAGTTTGTGGGCTACGGCGCGATGAGCGAGACTCTGCCCACAGGAGAGGTGACAGGAAAGATGCACGCGCAGGACATCTGCGTCAACGGCACATACGCTTATCTGCTGGGCGACAAATGGTCGGGGGGTGTCACAGGAAAGGTCATCTACTCCCACTATGGGGGATTCAGTTCGTGCGCGCTGGCCGTTGACTTGGGAGCCAACTACTTCCTGCCCGACAAGGAGTTCTCTTTCTCGGTGACGGCACGCAATATAGGCGGGCAGGTGAAGGCCTTCGGGGACCGCCACGAGAGGCTGCCCTTTGACCTGGAAGCGGGATTCACCAAGGAACTCGGACATGCCCCCATCAGCATATCCTTCACCCTGGTTGACCTCACACGCTGGAGCAAGGACTACTTCTACTCCACCTCGGGCAAGATAAGCGGCGGGCGCGTGCTCACCAACCACTTTAACCTGGGCGTGGACATCAAGCCCGCCAAGTTCATGTACCTGTCAGCGGCCTACAATTTCAGGCGCGCCTATGAGATGAAGGCTGCAGGCTCCTCGCACGCGGCAGGGCTTTCCTTCGGGGCGGGAGTGCAACTGAAGAGGGTCAGCGCGGGAGTGGGCTACGCGAAATACCATGTGGGCGCGCCCACACTCTCATTCAATATCGCATGCAACTTTCTAAAGGATTGACATCATGAAGAAAATCACGATAGCCATCGACGGGCACTCATCGTGCGGGAAAAGCACCATGGCCAAGGACCTGGCCAGGAGAATAGGTTATGTGTACATCGACACGGGAGCCATGTACAGGGCTGTGACCCTGTACGCGATGCGCAGAGGGCTCATCTCCAACGGCCACGTCCTGGCCGGCGAACTGGAGAAGGAATTGGACAGCATACACATCTCGTTCCGCCTGGACAACGACACGAAGTGCCCTAACACCTACCTGAACGGGATCTGTGTGGAAAGGGAGATACGATCCATGGAGGTGTCACGCCTGGTGAGCATGATTGCCGCCCTGCCCTTTGTACGCGTCGCCATGGTGGAGGCGCAGCGGGAAATGGGCAAGGAGAAAGGTGTGGTAATGGACGGGCGCGACATCGGAACCGTGGTGTTTCCCGGTGCCGAGCTGAAGGTGTTCGTCACCGCAAGCCCCGAGGTGCGGGCTCAAAGGAGATACGACGAGCTGAAGGCCAAGGGCGAGAAATGCCAGTATGGGGAAATCCTGGAGAACGTGAGGCAAAGGGACTTCATCGACTCCACCAGAGAGACAAGCCCGCTGAGGCAGGCCAAGGATGCCATAGTGCTGGACAACACGCACATGACCATACCCGAGCAGGAAGAATGGCTCATGGAGAAGTTCCGCGAAAAGGCCGCCGCTGAATGAGGGTGGAGATTGACGGGGGTTCGGGGTTCTGCTTCGGTGTGACACGTGCCATAGGCAAGGCCGAGGAAGAACTCAGCAAGGACGGACACCTGTACTGCCTGGGCGACATCGTGCACAACGGCAGGGAATGTGACCGCCTGCAGCGCATGGGACTGGAGACCATCGACCATCACAGGCTGGAGCAAATCAAGTGCTCCAAAGTCTTGCTGCGCGCGCACGGCGAGCCACCGTCCACCTACCAGACCGCAGAGAAGAACCACATAGACATCATCGACGCCACATGCCCCGTGGTGCTGCACCTGCAAAAGCGCATCAAGGAAGAGTACAACGCCGACACAGGACACAGGAAGCAGATTGTCATCTTCGGAAAGAACGGGCATGCCGAGGTGCTGGGACTGGTGGGGCAAACCTGCGGGCAGGCCATCGTGGTAGAGTCACTTGCCGATGTGGAGAGGCTGGACTACACCAGGGACATCTGCCTGTACTCGCAGACCACCAAGCCGCTGGACGAGTTCCGCGAGATAGTGGAATACATCAAGGGACACATCAGCAGCAACGCCACCTTTATATATTACGACACCATTTGCCGCCAGGTGGCCAACCGCATGCCGCACATCCGCGAGTTTGCCTCAAGGCATGACGCGGTGCTTTTTGTGTGCGGCAAGAAAAGCAGCAACGGGCGCGTGCTCTTTGGCCAGTGCCGGCAAGCAAACGCCCGTTCCTACATGATTGACTCTGCCAGGGAAATATCCCCCGAATGGCTGGAAGGATGCCAGAGCATAGGGATATGCGGAGCCACCAGCACTCCCAAGTGGCTAATGGAGGAGTGCAAAGTACGCGTCGACCAGTTGCTTGGCGGCGACGAATGAGGTACACTTGCCTGCCAGGACACTTGCCTCGATGCCCGGGATCATGTCGGCAATCGTCCTGTTCTGGTAGAAACTGTTGTGAAGTTGCTCATTGATGCTCTCGTACATCCAGTACTTGGCCTGCTCGGCTCTGCGGCGCTCAAAGTAGCCGTTCTTCTTCACAAAGTCTATGTAATTGTATATCATGTCCCACACCTCCTTGATGCCGAGGGCATAGAGGCCGCTGTAGGTGAGCACCTGGGGTGTCCACCCGCTCTCGGGCATGGGGAAGAGCTGTAAAGCGTTGCGGAACTGGGTGGCTGCCAGTTGGCACTTGTCCACATTGCTTCCGTCACACTTGTTGATGACAATTCCATCGGCCATCTCCATGATGCCCCGCTTGATTCCCTGGAGTTCATCGCCCGTGCCGGCAAGCTGGATGAGCAGGAAGAAGTCAACCATGGAATGGCAGGCCGTCTCGCTCTGTCCCACGCCCACTGTCTCCACAAATATCTTGTCAAAGCCAGCAGCCTCGCACAGGATAATCGTCTCCCTGGTCTTTCGCGCCACACCTCCCAGACTGCCTGCCGAAGGGCTGGGACGGATGAAGGAGTCGGGATGCACCGAGAGTTTCTCCATACGGGTCTTGTCGCCCAGTATGCTGCCCTTGGAGCGCTCGCTGCTTGGGTCAATAGCCAGTACGGCAAGTTTGCCTCCACGTTCCTTAAGCACATGAATGCCAAACTCGTCAATGCTGGTGCTCTTGCCCGCGCCAGGCACGCCGCTGATGCCCACGCGCACACTCTTGCCCGAATAGGGAAGGCATCTCTCAATCACCTCCTGGGCTATAACCTGATGTTCGGGCACGGTACTTTCCACCAGGGTGACAGCCTGTCCCAATATCGTGACATTACCCTTCAGGATGCCATCGACATAGTCGGATGCCGTGAGCCTGTGCCGCGCGAACCGACCCTTCTTGAGGTAGGGATTGACTATTGACACAGGGCCAATGCCCTTGTTGACGGTAAGTCCCGCAAACTCGGAACTGTTCTCTGGATGCTCCACAATTCTCCTCCTTCGTCTTTTTTATACCCTTCAGGGCTGTACCTTAATATGTATCACTTCTTTGGAATGCTTCGGGTCGTCGGTAATCAGCAGTACGCGCGGGCGACTCTTGGCCTTGTCAAGATAGCGCGCATGGATGGTGACCTTGAGTTTGGTGCTCTTGCCCGGCCGTAGCACCCTGTTGCCCAGGCTCACCGAGACAGCCTTGTTGAACACCTGCACCTGCCGGAAGTGCAAGGGTGACTTGCCCACATTGTGCAGGACAATGGTCTGCGACACTTTCTCACGCTGTCCCACCTGGCCCAGGTCAATCTCGTTGGTCTCAATGCGAAGGTCGGGGGCATTGGCCTTCTGCTCCTCGGTCAGGTGGGAGAAATCGGGCAGAAGCACAGCGTTCACATATATCTCATTGGTGTCACTCACCTTGTCACCCACATACCGCGCCAGATATACACTTGTCTGGTTCAGGCCCAACTGTGGAAGTTTCTCGCTGTTGAGTGTGAGCCTTATCCTTCCCGTCATGCCTCCGGGGATATCTGTGGGAACGGACTCGGCCGAAAGATATGGAGGCAAGTGCATCAGAACAGGCCTGTAGGCCGTACGCTCCCGGTTCGCGATCGCTATCTCTACCGACGGCTTGTCACCTCTGTTGACATCATCGAACTCAACATAATTAGTCTGCAGGCACACGTTTCCCAGATCTATGGGATAGTCCTCGCCCAGGTCAATCACTTCTGTCACGACATTGCCTTGTATGGCCATATACACTGGCTCTTCGGAAGCATCGGTAAGAATCTCCACGTCCTTGTAAAAGGAGCCGAGTTGCTCGGCGCTGAAGGTAAACTGGACTTCGGAATGGCCTCCCGCAGGTATGGCCTCTTGCGGGTATCTCACATCGAGGCAAGCGCACGACGGATTCACTTTGAGTATCCGCATCGGTTTGTCACCCTTGTTGCGAAAGCCCAGCACAAAGCGCTTTTGGGACTGGAAAGCCACATCGCCCACCTTCACGATTTCCGCGTCAGGCTCAAACTTTGCCTGCGCCCACACACGCGTGACACAGGAGAGCGACATGACGCATACCACACCAAACACCGTACATATGTGTCTCATTTCTGTTTCTTTATTGTCAGCAACGATGCCTCGAGCAGACGAAGCAAATCTCGCTTCCCTGTGGACGGGGAATACACAAAACCCTCGGCGGCAAAGACTGTGTGTCTGGCTGTGTCAAGAGAGAACAAGGCGATGAAAGGGCCACCTATTGGCGCGTTCCGCACATCCCACATGCCACGCATCTCCACAAACCTCCTGCCCTCGAAACACCGCTCCCGGCTCACCACCAGGGGATTTCCATCCACCCGTGAGGTCTGCATCCACTGCCCTTTTCTCTCACCCGGAATATTGCATTTCATGACCGAGTCACGCTTTTCCACCAGTTTCGCCTCACTCCGCATTACGCTGCCGTCATCGGGGAATTCATAGATGACCACATTCAGGTCACGCTCCTGAAGATTGGAACCTGCCCACAAGAAGCGCTTTCCCCTCTTCACCGCACACACATTCTGTGGCACAAAGACCGAAAGGCCCATATACTTTCGCACCTCATTATACACACGCGCGTTGTGGTGCTTGCGCAAGTCGGCCATACGCACAAGCAACTGGCCATCGAGCAAGGCGTCTGTCAGCTCGCGCTTGTGGCGTGACAGGAACAGGCGAAGCTCCTGCAAGTTGGGGGCCGAGAGGGTAACCTCGGTCTGGGGAGTAGCACTCACATCATGCGCCACGCCCATCATGGGCTTGGACAGACTGGTGTCCAGGGTGACAAAAAGTTTGGTGTGCATGGTCACATGCCTCCTTGTGTAGTTTCCCTTGGAGACCCTGAGTACACGAAACATCGGTTCTGGCTGCATGATCTCAGCCATATTCTCCTGGGTCAAGGCGTTCAGAGAATCCATGACATCACTTTCCCCCACCGCTCTGTCTGTTACCAGCAGCAACTCGCTGGGCAAGCCCTTGGACTGCGGCTTAACCGCAGACCTGTCCTTCCCGCCACACGAGACAAGAGACAAGGCCACAAGCAACGGAAGCCAAGGCATCAAGCGAACGAATTTGAACATACCTACCTCCCCCCATTCCTATTGCAACAAGACACGGCGCGCCTTGACTTCCTGGCCCATGAAGATACTCGCCGACTCCTGGAACACCTGGGCCTGTTCCGTCGTCAGGTATGTGACGCTGCCGCCACACGAGAGGCGTTCCCGCATCTCGGTGTGCCTGTCAAGGTAACATTTCAGACTGGCTGCCACGAAGTCGCCCTGCGGCATCACGCGCACGCCAGGGGGAACATACTTCTGTATCTTTTCCAGTAGCAGCGGATAATGCGTGCAGCCAAGTATCAGACAGTCTATCCGGGGATCCTTGGACATCAGGCCGTCCAGGTTCTTCCTCACAAAGTAGTCGGCTCCAGGCCCGTCATACTCATAGTTCTCTACCAACGGAACCCACATGGGGCACGCTTCGCCTGTGACCACAATGTCGGGATAAAGTTTGGCTATCTCCAACTCATAGGTGTGGCTCTTGATGGTTCCCGGCGTGGCCAGCACGCCCACATGGCGTGTCTTGGTCAGCATGCCCACGCTCTCGGCCGTAGGTCTGATGACCCCCAGTACACGCCGGGAGTCATCCAAGCGGGGAAGGTCATTCTGCTGAATCGTGCGTAGAGCCTTGGCCGAGGCTGTGTTGCATCCCAGGATGACCAGTGGACAGCCCTGCATGAAGAGATACCTCACAGCCTGCAGGGTAAACTCATACACCAGTTCAAATGATCGTGTTCCATAGGGGGCACGGGCGTTGTCGCCCAGATAGACATAGTCATACTGTGGCATCAGATTTCTTATCTGCCTCAGAATGGTAAGTCCTCCATATCCCGAGTCAAAGACTCCGACAGGGCCTTTTCCCCTCGGAAACTGTGCACGCGAGTCCATGTCCTTGTCCATTATGGTTGTGCCTGCTGCTGGACAGGATGTTCGGCAGGATGCTGTACAGGCTGCTCCGCCGGCGCCCCCGTATGAGTCTGCTGCCCTTCCTGTTGTGCAGGCGCGGCGGCACTGGCTCCGATGGGAGGCTCTGCTATCAGTCCCAGTTTCCAGCGCACCAGGTCGGTCACATCAACCCCCACCACGGGGTTGATGAACGGGCAGGAGTCATCGTCCGTGTTGAGCACAAACGCGTAACCGTACTCGATGCCCACCTCCAGGATGACGTTGTTGAGCCTTTTCTTCACCTCGGCCATCATATCCTTCTCGGCCTGCTCCAAGGTCTGCTGCGACTTCATTCTGAACGAGATGCCGTTCTCCATCAAAGCCTGGAGTTCAGCCTGCCTCTTCTGCATGATGGTCTGCGGGAAATCTTTCTGCCCTTGCAGGAAGTCCACGAATTTCTTCTGAAACTCCTCTTCCCCACGTGTTGCCTCGGCATCGTACTTGGCCTTCAACTCAGCCATGCTCTGCTTGGCTTGCGCATACTCCGGCATTTCTGCCATTACCGTCTTGTAACTCATGTAGCCGAACTGCATCTGCGCGCGCGCCATCAGGGGCACCGCCAGCAAGAGTATGGTGAACAGTCGCTTCATTATCATTCCTCCCCCGTTTTTGACTTTTGACGTTGTGCTACTGTACGCCTACAGCCTTCTTGACATCTGCGGTGATGTCGGTGCTCAGCGAGGCGTTCACAAAGGGTATGACTCCTGTGCTCGTGTCGATGACATATACATAGCCTCCTGCCTCGCCTATTTTCTTCACGGCATCAAGCACAAGCTGCTGTATTGCCCCCATCTTTTCCTGCTGCGCCTTCTGCAACGACTGCTGGTTGTCCTGTAAAGACTGCTGCATGCGCTGGTAAAGGTCATTGAGTTCCTGCTCGCGGCGTTGACGCACGTTCTCCAGCAGGTTGGCCTGTTCCTTCTGGTACTCGTCGGACTTCTTCTGGAGTTCGGTCTGCATCAGTTTCAAGTCATCCTCAAACTGCTTCGCCATGTTCTGTATCTCTGTCTGCGCGGTGGTGTATTCCTTCATCTTGGGGATGATGTCTTCGCTGTTGAAATGTGCGAACTTCTGTGCATTCAGAGTCAAAGGCGCCATCACGAGGATGGCTACGAGAAATTTCTTCATTGTCGTCGTTGTGTTATTTGTTTAAGTTTGTATGTTCAATTGTACCCCAACTTGGTGAGCACCTCGTTGCTGATATCGACCTTGGGACTGGCAAAGATGATGCCAGCATCACTGGCACGGTCGAGTATCAGGCTGTAGCCTTTCTGCTCCGAGATGTCCTTCACCGCATTGTATATTTCATCCTGTATGGGTGTCATCAGGCTCTCACGCTTCTTGTACAGTTCGCCTTCGGGGCCGAAATACTTTCTCTTCAGTTCGGCAGCCTCCTTCTCCTTGGCCACCACAGCCTCCTCGCGCTTGGTCTTCTGTTCCTCGCTCAGGAACACAGCCTCGGACTGGTAGTTCTTGTAAAGTGTCTGCGCTTCGGAAGTGAGGGCATCCACCTCGGCCTGCCATTTTTTGCTCACCTGGTTCAACTGCTCGTTGGCGCGCTCATAAGCGGGGATATTCTTCAGGATATACTCCATATCGACAAGCGCGAACTTCTGCGCGTTGACTGTTGCGGCGACTATCACTGCCACCATTGCCATCCATGCTCTTTTCATACTCTATTACTCTTTTTCTTGTTGTCTTGTTTTCTTGTCCATGTCTCATTCCCTGCGGCTCCTGTTCAGCGGGCATATCAAAACTCCTGACCCAAGATGAAGTGGAAGTGGCTCCCGCCATAGGTCTTATGCCCGAACACATCATCGAAGCCGTAAGCCCAGTCTATGCCGAGCAGCCCCACCATAGGCAGGAAGATACGCACACCCGCTCCGAGGGAGCGTTTCATGTCAAAGGGATTGAATTTCTTGACGCTGTTCCATGCGTTTCCTCCCTCGGCAAACACCAGGCCATAGATGTTGGTGCTGTTGTTGAGCATGAAAGGATAGCGCAGCTCCATGGTGAAACGGTCATAGGCATACCCGCTGTAGCCGTTGGGCGTGAGCGACCCGTTGTCATAACCGCGCATTCCTATGGTCTCTGTGGCATAGGTGCTTGTGTATCCACTGGTACCGTCACCTCCCACATAGAAGGTCTCGAACGGTGACTTCTTGTGCTTGTTGTAAGAACCCAATATGCCGAACTCCACGCGTGTCATCAGCACAAAACACTTGTTGCCGCCTGAAAGCGCGGTGTAGGTGCGGCTCTTGAACTTCCACTTGTGGTACTCGATCCACCTGTACTTCTCCTGCAGTTGCTCCTTGTAGTTGCCCGCAGCGGGATTGTTGGCCAGGTGCTCATAGTCCTTGTTGTCAAAGAGGCTGAACGGCGGGGTGAGTGACACGGAGAAGGCAATGTCGGACCCCTTGCGCGGATATATCTGGTTGTCGGTACTGTTCCGGCTCAGATTGAGGTTCAGGCTTATGTTGTTGCAGTTTCCGTTGGCAATCAGGAAGTACCTCCAATCCTTGAGCATATACCTGGTGTAGCCCAGGTCGGCACTCAGAGTGAAGTAGTCATCGGGCCAACGCAAGCGTTTGCCCCATCCCACGCTCAGCCCGAATATCTTCACAAACTTGTCAGGGTCATAATAGTTCTCGTAATAGTTATAGCCGCTGTTGCCATATCCATACAGGTAACTGTTGTAATAACTGTTGTAGGCGGCCGAGTTGTAATAGTTGTCACTCACATCGGTCTGTTTGCTGAAGAATGCACTCACGTTGAGTGTATTGGGTCGTTTGCCGCCGAACCACGGGTTCATGTAACTCACGCTGTAGGCCTGGTAGTAACGTCCGTTGGTCTGTCCGCTGATGCTGAACGTCTCACCATTGCCTTGCGGAAGTATTCCACGGCGGATGCCATCCTTCTTGAACAGGTTGGCCATGCAGAAGTTGGTGAACTTCAACCCTATCTTTCCTATCACGCCTGTCTGTCCATACCCGAGCGAGAACTCCACCTGGTCATTGCTCTTGGGGGTGAGTCCCCACGAGAGATCCACGGTCCCGTTGGCCTGGTCCTGCTTGATGTCATAATCAATGTGCTCTGGGTCGAAATGCCCCATGGAGGCTATCTCGCGGTATGAGCGCTCCAGGGCGGCCTTGGAGAAAAGGTCGCCGGGCTTGTTGCGCAGTTCACGCCGCACGACGTTCTCATACACGCGGTCGTTCCCCGAGATTTTCACACGGCTGATGTGTGCCTGGGCACCCTCGAAGATACGCATCTCCAGGTCAACCGAGTCGCCCACGATGTTCACCTCGACAGGGTCAAGGTGGTAAAAGACATAGCCGTTGTTGTAATAGAGGTTGCCCACCGCATCTTCGTCGGTGGAGATGCGGTCGTTCAGCTTCTTCTGGTTATACACATCGCCCTTCTTCATGCCCAGGATGGCGTTGAGGGCATCGGTGGGATAAAGGGTGTTGCCGACCCATTCGATATTGCGCACATAATACTTCTGCCCTTCCTCCACATTAAGGTAGATGTTCACATCGTTCTCCCCATAGGGCACCACACTGTCCGACAGGATTACGGCGTCGCGGTAGCCCAGTTCGGCATACTTGGCCACCAGGTTCTCCTTGGCCTCCTTGTATTTGCTTTCTATGAACTTCTTGCTGCGGAACCAGCTTCCGATGTTCTTCTTCTCGTGTATCTTCTTCAAGACACCCTTCCTCACAAGGCCTCCCTTGATTTTCTTTTCGGTCAGGTTGTTGTTTCCAGTGATGTAAATGTGGTTGATCTTCACCTTGTCCTTCTTCTCCACGTTGATGTCCAGGATGACCTTGTCGGGAGCCCCGGCATCCTCGCGTTGGATGATGTTTATCACGGCGTTCTTGTAGCCCTTGTCCTCATAATACCTGGCCCCGAGTATCTTGGCGCGGTCTATCATGTTCGGTGTCACCTGGTTGTCCTTCACCAGTCCTATTCTCTGCTCCAGGTCCTCTTTCTCGCTCTTCTTGACGCCGATGTAGTTGATTTGGGAAATGCGCGGCCGCTTGGTGAGCTCGATATGCAGATAGGCCGAATCGGCGACTATACTGTCCACGCTGATGGCCACATTGCTGAAGAGGCCGTTCTTCCAGTATCTCTTGACAGCCATGGTGATTTCCTCTCCGGGAATATCGACGACCTGTCCCACTGAGAGCCCGCTGAGTCCTATCAGCAGAGACTCGTCGTAGTTGTCCACCCCGCTCACGGTGATGCCACCGATGCAATAACGTTGGGGGGAGCGGCTGTAGTCGATGGCGGGATTGATTACACGCTTGACCTGTGCGCCGGCAACCGCCGCCAGGCTCAGCCATATATATATAATAAGGTGTATCCTTTTCACTGCATCCTTATGTTGAGAGTTCAATTTTCTTCTTCCAGTACTTGCTCGCCCGTCCTTCCGAACCTGCGCTGCCTGTGCTGGTAGTCGGCGATGGCCCTGTGCAAGTCCTCGTTGCTGAAGTCGGGCCAGTATGTGTCGCAGAAATAGAGTTCACTGTAAGCGCACTGCCACAGCAAGTAATTGCTGATGCGCAACTCACCGCCCGTGCGTATGAGCAGGTCGGGGTCTGGCATGAAATTGGTCTCCAAGTGCCGTGACACCCACTCCTCGCTTATGTCATCGGGGGTGACACGCCCATCGCAGGCTTCCTTGACCGCTTCGCTCACGACCCTGGCCAGTTCCCACCGGCTGCTGTAGTTGAGTGCCGTCACCACGGTCATCCTGTCATTGCGGGCAGTACGTTCCATGCATTCCTTCAGCCTCTGCCTCACCTTCTGCGGCAATCTGCCCATATCGCCTATCATGCGGAAGCGGATGTTGTTCTTCATGAATATCTCATCCTCCAGTTTGGTGGCCACAAGGTTCATCAGCGAGGCAATCTCGCCTTCGGGGCGGTTCCAGTTTTCCACGGAGAAAGTATAGAGAGTCAAGAACTTGACCCCAAGCCTTGCGCACTCTGTGGTGATTCGGTTCACGGTCTCCACTCCCGCCACGTGTCCGGCCGACCGTGACAGTCCCCTCTCCTTGGCCCAGCGGCCATTGCCATCCATGATGACGGCGATGGACTTGGGTATGCGCTTCATGTCCAGTTCTATCTGTTCTTCCATACTTGCTTTCTATTCGTTGTTGCACTTTCTGTATATGGGCGAGAGGTCGTAGGTCACATACACCATTGTGAAACTGTAGCAGTCCTTGTTCTTGAGTCCCACGCTCTTGATCCCATAGGGATGAGCCAGTGTGGTGCTCTTTCCTGTGTTGTCAAGGTCATCGCTGGTGGTGAATCTCATAGTCCACTCCAGCCCGATGTTGAGCCGCTGCCTCATCTTGTACTTGACTCCCACGCCCACGGGCAGACTGAGTGCCCCGCAGGTGCCTCCACCTCCTCCCATGCCGATGGTTATGCCTGCGCCAGCCAGCGCGTAGGGCGTTATGCGGCTGTGCCCTTTGTAGCCCCCACTCATTCCGTACCCCCAGAAGTTCATCTCGAACTGCGCACCCGCGTCGACCACATTCCTCGAGAAGGATACCTCGCGGGGAATCCCCCCTTCGGATGTCCCGCTATTGGGGTCTGTGGGCAGGAAATACCCATTGGAGTTTCCCCTTATATGCCCCATGGACAGGTTGCCCTTGACACACATGCGCGGGTTGAATATCCTGCGCACAAGCACACCGCCCATGCCGCTGAGCCCCGCAAACGGTGTCCTGTTGGCGTCACCCAAATAGAAGCATGTGCCCATGCCCGCGCCAAGTTCCATCCTGTACTCCAGCTCATCGCTGTCCTGCGCATGCAGACCGCCTCCACGGAGCAGCACGGACAGGATCAAGGCCGCAAGAAGCCAAGTCTGTTGAGCCGGCCTCGCCATACTTCCTTGTTGGCTATTATCCAGATATACTTGTCACTGTCCACCACGCTTGCGATAGGGCCGTCCACACCTTGCAGGGCAACGGGAAGGTGAAGCTCGTAGTCGGGCTTCCAGGTGATGCCGTAGTCGTTGCTGAAGTACATGCCGTCCATCGCCTTGTGCTTTCCGCCGGCATAACCTGCGGCCCCGCCGAAGGCAAGACAGCGGCTGTCATAAGCCATCACGTTGATGCTCCCCAGGCGTGGGCAAAGCCACTTGTTCTCACGCGTCTGGGTGAAGAATATCCACTCCGCATCCTGTTCCCGTTCCCTGGCAGACCAGGTCTTGTTCCATACCATCGCCGTCGTGTCATTCTCTTGCGAGCGGAATCCTGTCATCACCACACGGCTGTCGCCATCATCCCCATCAAGGGCCACCAGGCTCACGCAGGTGTCGGGCAACCAGGCAGGGTCATCGTCATAGGACTCCTGTTCCCACACCTGTCCGTCGGCCGAGCGGAGCAGGGACTTCCCTGCAAGGGCGTAGAGAAATGACTTGCCCACGCCAGCCAGCCTGGCGCCCTTCCCTATCGAGGAGACACGCTGCCAGGAGACTGCGTCGGCCGAACTGTACAACTCGCCCCCCGATGTTCCCATATAGAGTCTTCCGCCCATCTGGCAGAGTGTCCCCACTTGGGCATCCTGGGGCAGACTGGTGTCCTGGCGTTCCCACAGGCCCGCCTTTCCGCCAATGCCCCGCGAGGCGACACATACGTTCTGCCCCACACGTCCGAACACCCGCAGTACCGAGCCCTGTGCCACGGCCTTCGTCTCGTCCATGCCTTCCAAGGCTGTCACCGCGCTGTCCAGGCGGTTCCAGTACAGGGAGTCGCCCTCTTGCTGGTGCACGTTGACCTTCAGCGTGTAGATACGGTTGCTTGCCCCGTCATTGGCCACGACCAGGAGGTGCAGTGGCCTGCTCAAGTCCATGCTGTCCTTTGTGCTGTAGGCTGTCCACTCGGCTGTGGTATCAGCGGCAGGACGGTACAGCAAGGTGGCTCCCTTGAAACTTACGGACACCAGCACGGCGCTCAGGTCGGAGCCATAGAGCAGGGAGTCACGGTTCTGTATGCTGTCGGACCTCTGGTCGACAGTCATCTGAAACGCGTTCCCCGAATAAGAGGTCTGGTATCTGACAGGGGCTCCCACACTGTCTGTGGTCCAACTCCAACGCTTGATGTTGCCAAGGCTCACATCCGATATGTAGCAATAGTCGTCATAGGTCACTTCCTCGTCCTTGAAGCACGAAGCAAGCAGCCCGCACAGCAAAGCCAGCAGCAATAGGGTCTTCTTTTTCATCACGCGATATCAGTGCGCGCGCACGGCGCGCATTTACACTTTGTATTATTGGGTTTACAAAAATACGCCTATTATTTGACTTAGGTACACTCTCGCCTCCCTAATTAAGTAAAATTAGGAAAAGTGGTTGACAAGGCGCGCTGCTTTCACCACATTTCCCCGTCCGCGCGCCTGTAGTGTGAAATCCAGTGGCCGTCCACCTGCCGTCTGCCCGTCAGACACATGCCTTCCAGAAGTGGGGCACGCACTCCCGCCCGCAGCAGAGAGGGCGACTCCTCCACTCTGGCCTCATCCCACAGACCCTCGTCCAGGAAACTCTGCAGGAGCTTCGCCCCGCCCTCCACCAGGAGGGACTGCACACCACGCAGGTACAGGTCGGCAAGTATCTGGGCAATCGTCTCTTCGTGATATACATGCGCGGGCACACTGCCGTCCAGCATACGGGCATTGCCGGGGATGCGCCCGTGGCGGTCAATGGTCAGCCGCAAGGGGCTTCCTCCGGGCCAGAGCCGGTTGGTAAGGGCGGGGTTGTCGCGTATCACAGTGTCCGTGCCCACCAGGATGGCCATGTCCTGTGCCCTCACCCGGTGCGCCAGCACCTGGGTGTAGGGCGAGGACAAGCGCGCGGCCGGCTCGTGGGAAGCACGGCAAGCGTCGATATATCCATCGGCACTCTGAGCCCACTTGAGCGTGACCCAGGGGCGGTGCTTTCGGTGAAAGGTCATAAAGCGGCGGTTGAGCCCGACACATTCCTGCTCAAGGACTCCCACACGCACCTCCACCCCCGCATCCTGCAGTTTGCGTATGCCCAGCCCGTTCACCTTGGCAAAGGGGTCCCGGCACCCTATCACCACGCGGGGGATGTGCCTGGACACGATGAGGTCGGCACATGGAGGGGTCTTTCCGTAATGGGCACAAGGCTCCAGGCTCACATAGAGTGTGCTTCGCTCCAGCATGTCCTGGGCACGCACGCTGGCTATGGCGTTGACCTCGGCATGCGGCCCTCCGCACCTTCTGTGGTAGCCCTCGCCTATGATGCGCCCCTCGCATACAATCACGGCCCCGACCATGGGATTGGGAGCCGCGCCCTCACAACCGCAGCGGGCCAGTTGGATGCACCGCCGCATGTATATTATATCCTGTTCGTCTGGTGTCATCTCACGCTTTTTTCTTACATTTGCCGCATGAACCATTTGCAGAGACTCACCGCCAGATACGGCATCCGCGAGGGCAGGGCCATCTACATGCTCGTCATGGAGCGGCGTTTCGGCCTGTCCCCCACACAGGTTCTGCTGGGCAAAGATAAGGAATTATCGCCACACGACCTCGCCCTGCTGGACAATATTGCCGCTCGCGTGCTCCAGGGCGAACCGGTCCAGTACGTGCTGGGGGAATGCCGTTTCTGCGGACACGACTTCCATGTGGAGCCTGGCGTGCTTATCCCCCGCCCCGAGACAGCCGAACTGGTGAGGATGATAATGGCGACGGCCACGCCGGCCTCGCGCGTCCTGGACATCGGCACAGGGTCGGGCTGCATAGCGGTGAGCCTGGCACTGGAGGGACACCGGGTGACTGCCATGGACATCTCGGCCCGGGCTCTGCGCATTGCCGGCAGCAATGCCCAACGCCTGGGGGCTGACGTGCAGATGGTACAGGAGGACATCCTGCATCCGGGAACACACAACCAGCCATGGGACATCATCGTCAGCAACCCGCCCTATATCAGGCAAGCAGAGGCAAGCGAGATGGAGGACACGGTACTGGAGCACGAACCGCACACGGCCTTGTTCGTACCCGATGACGACCCCTTGCTCTTCTACCGCGCCATTGGCCTGTTTGCCCTGGAGCATCTGAGCGCGCGTGGGACGCTCTGGTTTGAGATAAACAGGGAGTTCCCCCTGCAGACGTGCGACCTGCTGGCCGCGCAAGGGTTCACCGGCGTACAGGCACTGAAGGACTCCTACGGCAATCACCGTTTTGTAAAAGCCACACGACCATGAGGGAACTGACCGAGGAACAGGCACTGGCCAAGGCGGCCGCGCTGTGCAGCGGCTCGGAGAGATGCTCGGCGCAGATACTGGGCAAACTGGCCGCATGGGGCATCAGCCCCGCCGCCGCCGGGCGGATAGTCATCCGCCTGAGAAGCGAGAGGTTCGTCGATGACAGCCGCTATTGCCGTGCCTTCTGCGCGGACAAACTGCGCTACAACCATTGGGGGCGCATCAAGATACGCCAGGCATTGCGCATGCAAGGGCTGGAGGAGGAGGATATCGAGCAAGGGCTGGACTCACTGGACAGCCAGGAGTATGGACAGATATTGAATGAGGTAATCCTGCAGAAGGACAAGACGCTGCACGAGGCGGACTCTTACATCCGCCGGCAGAAACTCCTGCGGCACGCCTACTCACATGGGTTCGAGCCTGAACTCATCTTGAAAAGGGTGGGCGACGAGGAATAAGAGGGGAAGGAGCATATACAGAACAGGCAAGAGACACCTCTCCACTTCCAAGAGGGAGGACGACGTTTCCGCATACCGTTTTAGCACATAGGAAAACGGGCTGTTAGTTCCCCGAGCACACGCCCTGGTTACAGCAGGCTGAAAGGAAGAGCCGCAAGCGGGCCTTTGCCCGTCCCACGACAGCCATGGCCAGCAAAGGCATACGCCCCCTCCCCCCTGGGGGAGGTTGGGAGGGGGCTTCACCCGTCACCGCTTCAGCCTCTTCACCCTGGTCTTGGTGTTTCCGCCCGCAGTCTTCACCATGATGTTGCCATCCACGATGTCGATGCGCGCGCCGAAGTTGCAGCCCTGTACCAGCACGGGGAACTCATTGCCCTTTCTTCCCTTGGCTATCATGGTGTAACTGTCGGGATGACGGTGCCCCGCCACCAGCAAGTCCACCTTGGCCTGGTTGAGTATCGGGAGCATCAGCCTGGCAAAGTGTGCTGCTCCTGCATCCTCCTCGTCCAGTGTCTCATTGGTCACGGGGAAGTGGCTGAAGACGATGCGGTAGCGGGCCGTCAGCCAATCCTTGCTCGCCACCACGCCTGCCAGCCAGCGTGCCTCCTGCTCCCTGTACTGGTCAAACATGCCCAGATTGGTGATGCGCGCCATGGGGTCGCCATCGGCCTTGGCCTCACCGCCGTCAAGCATGACCACCATCAGGTCGCCCCAGCGATAGGCATTGTAGAGCCTGCCCGACTGGTGGGGGAAGTAGTCGCGGAAGAACCATGAGATGTCACCCCTGGTCTCACACTCGCCACGCAACATACTGAAGTCCTGGGTAGAGGCAAAGAGTTCCACACTCTTGTTGACGAAGGAAGCGTAAGGCTCCTCGGGAGCCAGTACAGCATTGGCCGTTATCTGCATGTTGTTCATCATGTCACCCGCATACACGATGTGGCCAGCTGTCTGGTAGTCAAGCGCGCTGAGCATCTGCTCCAGCACATCGGGCTGGCGGTGCAGGTCGCTCACCACCACCAGATGATGCTCGGTGGCATTGGGATCCAGGGTGCGGAAGGTGTGCCAGTCGCCCTCATAGACCTCGCCTACCGATGCGCTGTAGGGCTTCATCCAGTTGACCAGCTGGGTGCACACGCGATAGTCATACTCGGTGTTGGGCTTCAGTCCGTCCAGCCGCACCACAAAGTTCTGCAGGGGTACTGCCACCTTGGGAGCCTGCACCTCGCTGTATATCTGGTGCTGCCCGTCACGGTCCTCGTAATACTTCACGCCTGCCGAATTGCTTCCCTTGGCTTTCAGTTCCACCCAGGAGAAGGACTTGATGCTGTTCTCAAACACCACCGTGACCCCGTCAGAGGAGAGTTCCTGCAGATAGGGGCCCGCCTTGAGCCAGTCCTGCGCGCAGGCTGTGCCTCCAAGCAGGGAGAGCGCGAATGCCACCATGGTGGCCATGTATTGTAATCTTTTCATCGTTTGAGTATCTTTTTGTTGTCCATAATATATATATCGCCTGTCTTCTGTCGTGCGGCATTGGCCCTTCGACCCAGCGGGTCATAAGCCCGTCCAGCCCATTGTGCGCCAGCCTGCACGGCCTGCACAGCATCCTCCCGGTCAAGCAGGGGCAGGAAGTCAGCCTCACCCTCGACGCAAGGCACATAGGCCGAGCCTGCACTGGCCGAGGTGGCGGACACACGCGAGAAGCCCGCCACGCCATTCTTGACCTTGAGGGTACGCATGCTGCCTGGTGGGATGCCCTTCCGGGCCTCGCACACGGGCACCAATACATTCCCGCTGACCGAGGGTGCATCCTGGGCTGTGCTGGCAAAGGTGTAGGTGCCCTTGGCCGCATGGAGCACAACTGCGGTGCGGGCAGGTATCACGGGATGGGTGTATGCACGCAGATAGAGGTTGCCTTCACGCTCTTCCACGGTGTAGGCCGTCACTCCATCGGGTACCTCCACGGGGAAGGAAGTGCCCAGCACGGCCCAGCCCGAGGAGGGGACTGTGACCTGGTGGTAAGCCTTCCTCAGATACCATGAGGCTGTATAGCCCGAGTAGAGATGTCCCTGGGGGTCAAAGGAGATGGTGTCGGCGGTGTTCTTGCCATAGAGTCCGTGGGTGCCCACCGCCTGGTTGGCAGCGGTCATCAGAGCCTCGGGTGCCGAGGAGCGGGCGAGTGTCCAGGTGCCCTCACTGTCGTAGGTCGCAACCATATTGTCCATGACCAGGCTCTGGTCATAACTCCCCAGAACAAAGTTCTGATTGCCCGATGGGGTCAGACGGAAGGCTGTGGATCCATCGTTGACACTGGTATTTCCCCAGGTGAGCGTGCGGCTCTCCCCGGCTGGAGTGGCCACGAGGGTCTTCTCCTTGCCCTGCCTGGCCTGGAAGGCACGATAGGCATTGACCACGAAATAGTAGCCATCGGCCAGGGGATTCTGGGCCGTGGGAGCCGACTCCAGGTACTGGGCTGTGGCTTGCTGCAGTTGGTCTATCATCTCATCGGCCTGTGCCTGGGTGGTGTTCTTGTCCTCGGTCATGGTCTGTGCCTCGTCCACCAGCCGCACGAGTGCGTCCGCCACCAGGGGAGAGACCTCTCCGGGATTGTCCCCCACCCTATACACGGCCATCGCGCCACGCGCGTCGCTGAGTGCGCGCCTGATGCTCATGGCCGGGGTGATGCGGTCATCCCCGATGCGGGAGAGTATGGTAAACATGCCAGCCCCCTGCGTTGCGGCCACCAGGGAATCGCACAGGGCGGCATTCTTGAATTGCTGCACCACGCGCTCACCGCCCTCCCACTCCGTTGCGCCGGTCTTGTCTCTCCTCTTGGCCATGAAGGCGCGACTGGGCCGGGGGGTGTGGCAGAGCAGGTGCCGGTCGTAGGCCGCCATGCTGAGGTAGGAGTATGCCTCGCCCGAGAGGCTCTGCAAGGAGTAGCCGCCCGTGGGCAGTGGCTTGAAGTAGTAGGCACTGGCCGTGAGGCTGGCACTGGCGGAGGGCACGCTGTACAAGTAGGCCACCTCTCCGTTGCGTCCGCAGGGGTGCTCATAGTCGGCCGCGTTGCCATAGGGGGCTCGCAGGACATCGGTGTCATAGGTATATACCTGTCCTTGCGCCAGCAGGGACAGGGAGGTCATGGTGTAGTAGCCTTCCTCTATGTCCACGGCCTTCTGAGCGTGGAGCGAGAGGGTGAGGAGAGGCAAAGCCCCAAGGATATATATGCGTCTCACATTGTCTGTCATTAGAGAATCCTGGAATGGGAAAACATCCTGCCGTCACTCCTTGGTGGTCAGTATCACCGTCTTCTGGGCCGCCTTGGAGTCCTTGACCACCTTGTCCATGAGCACATTGCCCTGGTGGTCGGCTATCTTGAGGCGTATGTTGCCATCGGCTATGTCGATGCGCATGCCAGTGTGCGCGCCTATGATATACTCCTCAAACTTGTTGCCCTGGCCGTTGTAGTTCACGCCCTCGTACAGGTAGGTGGCAGGATGGTAGTGCCCCGCCACATACAGGTCGATGTCGCACTGCTTGAGCAGTGGCAGCATGAGACTGCTCAGATGGGGCTGCCCGTCAAACTCGTTGTTGCGCTTGTTGCCCACCAGGATGGGGAAGTGGCAGATGACAATGCGGTACTTGGCCGTGAGGAACTCCTCGCTCTTCATCAGCTGCTTGAACCACTCGGCCATCTCCTCGCGGTACTTGTAGAAGGCGGCCATGCCGTAGTACTCCTCGTGGGTGTCCACCTTGTCCTCGCCGCAGTCGAGCATGATGACCTCCAGGTCGCCCCAGCGCGAGGCACTGTAGATGTGCCCGTCCCTGCGGGGGAAATAGTCCTTGAAATGGCGGGAGATGTCGCCGCGCGTTTCGTGGTTGCCCCGCACCATCTCGAATGCCTTGTGCTTGGCAAAGAGTTCCACGCTCTTGTTGATGTAGCCACGGTAAGGGTCCTCGCCATTGGTGCCCGTCTGCACATAGTTGGTCATGTCGCCATTGTAGAGGAAGTGGTCTATGGTCTGGTAGTCAAGGACACGCAGCAGCGCGGCCAGCGTGTCGGGATGGTTGTGCATGTCGCTGGTGACGAACAGGTGATGCTCGCTCTGCTCAGGGTCAATGGTCTTGAACTCAATCCAGTCCGAGGCATAACTGTCGGCCGGGGCCGCGCTCATGATGGCTCCATTGGCATTCATGCTGTTTATCTTACGCCCGCGCACGCGATATTCATAAGGTGTGTTGGACTTCAGACCCTCGGCCCTGATGGCAAAGTTCTGCACGGGGGCCACAGAGTTCTCGCCCAGCACCTGCCTGCGCACCTGTATCTGCCCATCGACGGTCTGGTAATAGTTCTTCGCCCCGGTGCCTCCCTTCTCCCTCACCTCAATCCAGGACAGGGAGGGCACGCCGTGCTCAAAGACTACCGTCACACCGTCATCGGTGAGCTCCTGCAGGTAAGGGCCGGCCTTGAGCCACGTCTGGGCCAGGGTGCCCGAAGCGCATGCTGCCAGCAGGAAGCAGGCAAGAAGCGCTCTTCTCAAATAACTGTTGCTGTTCATACAGTGGTTTATTACAGATGTCGCGCAAAGTTAGTCCTTTTTGCCCTGGCAAGACACGGGAAGGACAAAAAAAGCATGTTTTTTTCGGGGGGGGGTATTTTTGGGGTTGCATGCAATACCTCTGTCACACGAAACCTGTATATTTGCAGGGCTTGGCGAGAGTGTCGGGCATGCAAACATAGAACACAAGCATTTCACTCATAATTAATTAAACAACAACATTCAACGATGAAGAGAATTTTCCTCTCAATGGCGATGATGGCGTTGGTCGGCACTGCGTGGGCAGACGACCTGGCTATCAACTCGGCCGAGGACTGGGCAACCTTCTGTTCCAGCCCCGACACTTACTCCAGTGGAACTGTCACGCTGGGGGAGGACATCAGTGTCAGCCAGGGCTTCCCCCAGGCCTTCACGGGAACCTTTGACGGGCAGGGGCACACCATCACGCTGGGCGGAATCGCGCCTGCGGCAAAGTTTGCCCTGTTTGCCTCCACCGGCGAGGGGGCTTGCATCAAGAACCTGAACGTAGGCGGAACCGTCACATCCGCACAGAGCGTGGGCATCGTGGCACAGGACGTGAATGGCACCACCACCATCGAGAACGTGAAGGTGAGCGCCGACATCACCTCTACGGGCTTCCCGCTGAGCGGATTCGTGGTGAACAACAAGAGCCTGCTGAGCATGACCGGCTGCTCCTACAGCGGACACATCACGAGCAAGGCAAATGCCTCGGTAGACATATCGGGCTTCATCAGCAACATGTCGGGCCAGAGTGCATTCAAGTTGGACCGCTGTTCCTTCACCGGCCGCATTGAGATTCTGGCCGGATGGAGAGCGGGCGCATTTGTGAGTTCAAACACCTCCACGCTGGTGGCCGACTGCGAGATGAACTTCTGCGAGATGTCGGGAAGCATCACGCAGGAGAATGGCTCGGAACGGGTGGGCGGCTTCATCGGCAGCCCCAACAGCGACAAGAGCTCCTACATCCTGAAGGGATGCCTGATGAACGGTACCTGCAAGCGGTGGAACAGCAACAGCGACCACACCTGGATTACCCAGGAGAACTGCATCGTGATGGGTTGTGGCACCTGGAAGAGCATGGGTACCAACACCAAGATGGCCAATTGCTACCTGACCCCCACCACCGAGGTGAAGGCACAGAAGATGAGCGAATTCACCATGGTCAGCGACGCAGACGTGTCCTCGGGCGCGCTTTGCTACAATCTGAACGGCGACCAGAGTGCCATCGGATTCTACCAGACCCTGGAGAGTGATGCCGCCCCCACCCTGGACAGCACGCACAAGCAGGTCTTCTGTTCGGGCAGGAAGCACTGCGACGGCACCGACTACGAGGGTGTGACCTACAACAACGTGGGCGGAACCACCACGCAGGACAGCCACGACTATGTGGATGGCTTGTGCTCCTACTGCGGCATGCCCGAGGAGGCCGACGGCTACCTGCTCGTCAAGAGCCAAAAGGCATGGGATGCCTTCGTGGCCAAGCATAATGCGGGCACGACCAACCTGAATGTGCGGCTCTTCTGTGACGTGGAGCAAGACACGCCTCTTGCCGATGGCTACTGCGGCACACTGGACGGACAGGGACACACCATCACCATGCACATGGGCGGAGAGACGGGCAAGTACTCGCTCTTCGGCACCATATTCGCCGCCACCATACGCAACCTGACCCTGGACGGAGAACTGACGGGTGAGAGCAACACAGCAGCCCTCGCATCGTACAACAACCAGCCTCTGCTGGTGGAGAACGTCATCTCGAAGGTAAAAATCACGCAGACCACACTGAATGACGGCAACTGCGCCGGCCTGGTGGGCATGGCCAATAATACCCTTACCATGCGCAACTGCATCTCGGCTGCACAGGTGAACGCCACCAAGGACGCAGGCGGATTCGTGGGATGGTCGGCTGGCAAGACCATCATCATGGAGAACTGTGCCATGATAGGCGACGTGACAGTCACCACAGGCGCATCGGCTGTGTTCCTGCGCATCAGGCACAGCGACTGCAAGGTGACCATGAACAACTGCTATTATGTGCCCTGCACACCCAGCATCCTGGCCGGCAATGGCGTGAACATGGCTGTCAAGGCCACCGAGACTGACCAGGCCAGCGTGGCCAGCGGCGCACTCTGCTACCTGCTCAATGGTGACCAGAGCAGCATCGCCTTCTACCAGACACTGCCCGATGATGACATGCCCGTGCCCTTCAACACCCACAAGCAGGTCTTTGCCAACGGCCACAAGCACTGCGACGGCACGGACTATGCCGGCATGACCTACAGTAACACCGAGGGAACAACCCAAATCGACGAGCACGACTACGACAATGGCGTGTGCAACTACTGCGGCGCGCTGAAACTGAACGAGAAAGGCGTGTTCGAAATCAACGATGACCGCACGCTGGCTGCCTTTGCCAAGGCTGTAAACAAAGGCAACGACAAACTGTCGGCCATACTTACCCAGGATGTGACCGCCGACATGGGAGGCAAGGAGGCCGACTGCCCGATGATAGGCATTGACACCTACTACAACGGTACCTTCGACGGACAGGGACACACGCTCAACATCAACGTGGACGCCAACGGCATCGATGGTGGCATCTTCTCCAATGTGGGCAGCGCGACCATCAAGAACATCATCGCCGAGGGCTCGGTGACCAACGGCGCCCAGGCTGGCTTCATAGGCAACATAGGCAATGGCTCACCCACCCTGGAGGGCATCATCGTGAAGATGGACATCGAGGGAACTGCCAATGTGGGTGGCTTCTTTGGCAACTGCAACAACAGCGGAGGCACATGCGACATGCGCAACATGATGTTCGCCGGCAAGGTAAAGTACATGGGCGCGGCAGGCAAGAACGGCATCGGAGGCTTCTGCGGATGGGCATTTGACACGAAGTTCACCATGCGCAACTGCATCATGGTGGGCGACATTGACCTGGGCGAGGGCACCACACCCGGTATCATGCTGCGTGTACGCTCTACCTGCAGCATCCAGAGTGAGCACTGCGCCTATGTGCCCGTCGAGGGCGTGAAGTACATCAATGGCAACAACGCCGAGATGGACGGCACACCGGCAGCATGCGACAATGGCACCGATGGCTCGCTCTGCTATGCTGCCAATGGCAACAGCTTCCAGAACCCCGTGTGGTACCAGAACCTGGACGAGGGCGAACTGCCCGTGCTCGATGCCACGCACAAGGTGGTGTATCCAAGCACCGGCGGCTTCACCTCACGAGGCAAGGAGGAATACGAGGAGATAGCAAGTGACCTCATCGCCGAGGCTGGCGAATACACCAACCCCGAGGAGCGTCCTGCACAGAAAACTCTGACTGATGACTACAAGCAGGCCATCGAAGCGCTCAGCAGCGCCACTTCCTTTGACGAGCTGGTGGCTGCCTACTACCCCGCCATCGCCGAGAAGCGCGAGGCTGTGACCAGGAGCATGAAGGCTTACGCACAGCTCGTGTCCAAGGTGGAGGAGACTCGCCAGTACATCAGCGACAACGCCGATGACTTCAAGGGTGGCCCCGCATTCCAGAAACTGGAAAGTTACCTGAGCGACGACATGACCGACCCCGACGAGGAGGAGTTCCCCAACGGTTCCTATGCCTACATCATGGATGCCGAGAACATGCAGCTGGACGAGGCTGGCATCGAGGCCGAGATTGCCTTCATCAGCAAGATGCTGGAGGATGCCCTCAACGAGGGTCTGAACCCAGGTGCTGATGCCACCTCATTCATCGTCAACGCTGACTTCAGCGATGGCTTCAACGGATGGGAGGGCACCAAGATGACCACCGCCGCCAAGGGTGAGACCAACGGCATGGGCATCGCGGAGAGCTGGTCCAAGAACCCCTTTGACATGTACCAGACCATCACCCTGCCCGAGAACGGTATCTATGAGCTCACCCTGAATGGCGCTTACCGCCTGGAGGAGCACGGTGACACCTACATGCATGGTGCCATGATGTACATGAACGGACACCAGACCTTCCTGCAGTCGGCCATCGAGGGCATGATCTCTGCCGACGAGGCCGTGGACCGCGACAACTGCTGGACTACCGGATCCGTTCCCGACTATGCCATCAAGAACTCCGACAACGAACTGATCGGCTACACCGTGCACGGCGTGCAGGGAGCCGCTTGTGCCTTCGGTGCCGGACGATACACCAACAAGCTGCTGGTGAACGTGACCGACAGCACACTCACACTGGGCATACGCAACCCGCACGCTATCTTCACAGGCAATGAGTGGGTGGGCATCGGCAACCTCAAGCTCACCTACTGCGGCACGATGGAGGAGGCCGGCGAGGCTATCGACGCCACACTGGCCAACATGTGCGACCGTGCCAACAAGATTGTGGACAGCAAGGCCAATACGGACAACTACACGCTGTTCCCCAACTACGACAAGAACCTGAAGCAGGCTCTGGCCGGCCTGGTGGCACAGGCCAAGGCTGCCACATCGGCCCAGGAGAAGTATGAACTGATAGGCAAACTGGGCGAGACCTTCGGGCAGATATACGACTGCCAGAAGAACTATGCTTCACTGGTGACCGGTGCTGATGCCATGGCTGCCACATGCGACGCACTCATGGCCGCAGGCACCATCACCGACGAGGAGTCGAAGGCGGCCTACGAGCTGATTATGAAGACGCAGGCAGGCTACACCGACGGCACCTACACCAGCGGGCAGGCTGCACAGGGCGGTGACCTGAAGAGCATCTCCTTCTACCCCACCATCAACGAGAAGGGCGAGCTGGAGATTGGTGACGCCAAGACACTGGACGTGTTTGCCGCCATGGTATCGGCTGGCATGACCGAGCTCAACGCCGTGCTCACCAGCGACATCACTGCCGGCGAGGGCTTCACCATGATTGGCGGCAACACGATGGGCACCGACCGCAAGTACAATGGCACCTTCGACGGACAGGGACACACGCTCACCGTAGCCATCGAACTGCCCGACCAGAATATGGTGGGTGTGTTTGGACACACCGGCAATGCCACCATACGCAACGTCAAGTTCACCGGCACCGTCATCGGACACGACAACACGGGCCTGGTGGGCACTGTCGAAGGCAACACACGCTTCGAGAATGTGGAGAGCAACCTGGACATCACGGGCGGCAACAACGTGGGCGGATTTGCAGGCGTAGCCACCAGCGGACCCCAGTATATCACAAACTGCCTGTTCTCGGGCAAGGTGACATCGACCACGAATGGCGTTGGAGGATACTACGGATGGTCATCCACCAACCGCGTGTATGCCAACAACTGCCTCTCCATCGGCGAGGTGGTAGGCGAGCAGGCTGCCTACTTCTTCCGCGTGAAGTGCGACGGAACCATAGGCACTGCCGGTGACGCTGGCTGCTATGTGGAGGGCGGCAACATGTACTTCCTGAGAACCAGCGACCCCACAGTGCTCGTATCGGGTACCCCTCTGTGGTGGGGCGAGTTCCTGACCGACGTGATCCTGGAGGTGAGCGAGGATGACCTGGCATCGGGCAAGGTGTGCTACGACCTGAACGCCGGCAACACCGAGGCTCCAGCCTGGCGACAGACTCTGAAGTCGGACAGCACACCGCTGCTCAACAGCGACCACCTGCAGGTGTTTCACAGCGACGAGAAGGGCTACTACAACAACCTGCCCGAAGGCGTGAACGCGGCGGAGACCGACATCGACCAGGCTGGCAACGCCGTCTTCGACCTCACAGGCCGCAGGGTGGAGCGTGCCACCAAGGGCATCTACATCATCAACGGCCGCAAGGTGCTGGTGAAGTGACGGACACCTTACAAGCCTAATCATCACGAGTGGCATCCCCATGGGGTGCCACTCGTCTTGTTTATGGAGGGATGGGGGAAGCCCCCTCACTACCTCCCCCAAGGGGGAGGGGACGTAAACGCAGCGCACTGCATCCGTCAACGCACCGCACTGCAATCGCCAACGCAGCGCACTGCATCCGCCAACGCAGCGCGCTGCGTTTTTCTGGGCAGTGCGGCACATTTGGCACCCTTTTCCATTCGAGGCATTTTTCCTCCCGCCTGTCACGCCCTGGCCCGATGCCCCCGAACCAAGTGCCCAACAGGCTTTCAGAACATTTCCAGATGTCCCGGAGGAGTGCCCTGAAACGCGCCCCTCACCCATGAGGGAGGCTGGGAGGGGGCTCGCTCCCACCATTTATGAGGCAATGTGAAGGCGGAATGGGGGGAAAGCGTTAACTTTGCACTATGGGACTGAGGCTGGAAGGTGGCCTCGCAATAGCATTTACAGATATGGGAAAAAGACATTCATGGCTGTGCGGCATCTTGCTTGCCGCACCCCTACTGGCAAGCTGCGGAGGACGCGCGTCACAGAAAAGGAGCGACAGCACGCTGACCATGCTGGTGGGCAGTTATGCCCCCGCTAACGAGGAGGGCGTGCGCATGTTCCGCTTCGACCAGGAGACGGGGGACTGCAAGGCGGTGTGCGGACTGAAGGGCATCAGCAACCCCTCGTTTCTCATCATCACCGATGATGGCAAGCGGGTGTATGCGGTGGGAGAGAACAGCGAGGAGAAGGCCACGGCTCATCTGATACGGCTCAACCAGCAGGCGGGCACCCTGACCCTGGCCGACACGAAGGCGGTGCATGGGGCTGACCCCTGCCACCTGGCCATCATGCCCGACAGCATGCACCTGGTGACGGCCAACTACTCGGGCGGGAGCATCACCATATTCCCGCTCAAGGCCGACGGCACGATGGGGGAGGGCGATGTGATACACTTCACAGGCTGCGGGCCCGACACCACCAGGCAGGAACAGGCCCACCTGCACTGCGTGTATCCCTCGCCCGATGGCAAATGGCTGATGGCCGATGACCTGGGAAGCGACTGCATACACATGTTTCCCCTGGCACCACGGACACGGCTGGGCATCGACACCAGCGCCGCGCAAAACGCCTGCATGGCTCCTGGCTCGGGGCCAAGGCACGCGGTGTTTGACGCCGAGGGCAAGCACCTGTACCTGCTCAACGAACTGCAGGGGGATGTGGTGGTGTGCAACTATGCCAACGGCAGACTGGCACAGGTGCAGAGCATACAGGCCGACAGCGTGGGCGCACGCGGCAGCGCCGACATCCACCTCTCGCCCGACGGCAAGTACCTGTATGCCTCGAACCGCCTCAAGGCCGACGGCATCGCCATCTTCAAGGTGGACACGCACACGGGCCTGCTGACCCGCGCAGGCTACCAGGACACGGGAGCGCACCCCCGCAACTTTGCCATCACGCCCAACGGGAAGTACCTGCTGGTGGCATGCCGGGATGCCAACTGCATAGAGATATACCAGAGGGATGCCTACACGGGCATGCTCACCGATACGGGCAAGCGCATACAGATGCCCCGCCCCGTGGTCATCCAGTTTGCCCGATAAGCCCCGTCACGGAGGCGCGGCAGCACCCCACAACCAGCGCGCCCTGCAGGGGACAAAAGCACAATTGCATGCTTTTGCCCCTGCAGGGCGCTTCCTGTATCATCTTCAGTCCTCTCCGGCCTCCACGCGTGAGGCACTCGGTCCCCTGGGCTTTCCCCCAGGACGATGCGCTCGTTGGGCTTCCTGGCATATTGGTTCTACACCGCAAAGCCCCAGGCGATGCCCCAAACTAACCCGCCAATGGAGTCTCCTGTCCATTTCCCGGCGCACCGGAACAGCGTCCTGAAACGCGCCCCTCCCCCTTGGGGGAGGATGGGAGGGCGCTTCCACAGGGAAAGGTGTGGCCCAGGGAGACTCCCTTAGAACTCGCAGTTCTTGGGCGTGCGCGGGAAGGGAATCACGTCGCGGATGTTCTGCATGCCCGTGACGAAGAGTATCAGACGCTCGAAGCCGAGTCCGAAACCACCATGAGGGCAACTTCCGTACTTGCGCGTGTCGAGGTACCACCACATGTCCTTCATGGGTATGTCGCGCTCCTTGATCTCGTGCACCAACTTGTCGTAACTCTCCTCACGCACCGAGCCGCCGATAATCTCGCCTATCTGGGGGAACAGCACATCGGTGCCCTGCACGGTCTCCTCCTGCTCCACGCCATCGAGCACAGGCTTCTGCTCGTCAATCTTCATGTAGAACGCCTTTATCTTCTTGGGATAATGGGTCATGATGACGGGCTTCTTGAAGTGCTCCTCCACCAGGTAGCGCTCGTGCTCGCTGGCCAGGTCATCACCCCACGCGCAGGGGAACTCAAACTTGTGGCCTGCCTTGATGGCCTCCTGCAGTATCTTGACACCCTCGGTGTAGTCCAGCCGGACGAAGTCGGTGGTGAGCACACTCTCCAGGCGCGCGATAAGACCCTTGTCCACCATCTTGTTCAGGAACTCCAGGTCTTCGCGGCAGTTGTCAAGTGCCCAGCGCACGCAGAACTTGATGAAGTCCTCCTCGAGGTCCATCAACTCGGGCAGGTCGATGAAGGCCACCTCGGGCTCCACCATCCAGAACTCGGCCAGATGGCGGGGCGTGTTGCTGTTCTCGGCACGGAACGTGGGGCCGAAGGTGTAGATGGCCCCCAGCGCCGTGGCCGCCAGTTCGCCCTCGAGCTGTCCGCTCACTGTGAGCGAGGTCTGCTTGCCAAAGAAATCATCGCTGTAGATGATGCTCCCGTTCTCGTCCTTCTTGAGGTCGTAGAGGTTCTTGGTGGTCACCTGGAACATCTGCCCGGCGCCCTCGCAGTCGCTGGCCGTGATGAGGGGTGTGTGGAAGTAGTAGAACCCGTGCTGGTGGAAATAGGTGTGAATGGCCATGGCCATGTGGTGACGGATGCGGAACACGGCGCCAAAGGTGTTGGTGCGCGGACGCAGGTGCGCCACGGTGCGCAGGTATTCCCAGCTTGCGCCTTTCTTCTGCAGGGGGTAGGTGTTGTCGCAGTCACCCAGTATCTCGATGCCGCCGGCCTGTATCTCGCTGGCCTGCCCGGCCGCGGGGCTTTCCACCAGCGTGCCCGTCACGCTCAGGCATGCGCCTGTGGTGATGCGGCGCAGGGTGTCCTCGGGGAACTTGCTGTCATCGCCCACAATCTGCACGTTCTTGATGGTGCTTCCGTCATTCATGGCCACAAAGAAGATGCCCTTGCTGCCACGCTTGCTGCGCACCCATCCCTTCACATTGACCTCCGCGCCGAAATCCGTACGCCTCAGCACATCGGCAATCCTTGTCCTTTTCATCTTGGCATTATTTTAGACAATCCTGCGGTATCACTCAAAAGCCCCCATGCGCAGCATGTTGACCTCCTGCTCGGTAAGGAAACGCCAGTCACCGCGACGCACATTCTTCTTGGTAAGGCCGGCGAAGAACACCCGGTCGAGCTTGAGCACCCGGTAGCCCAGGCTCTCAAAGATGCGGCGCACGATGCGGTTGCGGCCAGAATGTATCTCGATGCCCACTTGCTTGCGGTCTGTCTCGCTGGCATAGTCAATGGCATCGGCATGTATCTCGCCGTCCTCCAGAGTCACACCATCAGCGATGAGGCGCATGTCGGCAGCCGTGACGTTCTTGTCAAGCCACACATGATAGATTTTCTTCTTCATGTACTGGGGATGTGTGAGCTTGCTGGCCAACTCACCGTCATTGGTCAGCAGAAGCACGCCCGTGGTGTTGCGGTCCAGACGCCCCACCGGATAGATGCGCTCGCGGCAGGCTCCCTTCACAAGTTCCATGACGGTCTTGCGGTTCTGGGGGTCATCGCTTGTGGTCACATAATCCTTGGGCTTGTTGAGCAGCACATACACTTTCTTCTCAATGCTTATCTGCTGGTCGTGGAAATGTACAGTGTCCGAGCGCTTCACCTTGGTGCCCAACTCGGTCACCACCTCGCCGTTGACCTTCACCACACCGGCGGTTATGAACTCGTCGGCCTCGCGGCGGCTGCACACGCCCGCATTGGCAAGGTACTTGTTGAGGCGGATGGGCTCGTCGGGATCGATGTGCGTCTCCTTGTACTCTATCTGCTTCTTCATGCTGTACTTGGCATGAGGATTGTAGTCGGCCGTATGCTGGCGGCGGTTTCCACCGCCGCTGAACCGGTTCTGCTGATAACCGCCCTGGGGGCGCGGCTGGTAGCCGCCCTCGCGCTGGAAGCGGGGACGCGGCTGGTAGCCACCCTCGCCCTGGGGGCGCGGCTGGTAGCCGCCCTCGCGCTGGAAGCGGGGACGCGGCTGGTAGCCACCCTCGCCCTGGGGGCGCGGCTGGTAGCCGCCCTCGCGCTGGGGGCGCGGCTGGTAGCCACCCTCACGCTGGAAGCGGGGACGCGGCTGGTAACCACCCTCGCCCTGGGGACGCGGCTGGTAGCCGCCCTCGCGCTGGAAGCGGGGACGCGGCTGGTAGCCACCCTCGCCCTGGGGGCGTGGCTGGTAACCGCCCTCGCGGGCCGCTCCCGGCTGATAGGGTCTGGACTGCGGGGCGCGGGATGTGTTGCTGCTATATGCAGGACGGCTGATGCGCGGACGCAAGACACGTCCATTTGCTCCTGTTTTTCTCTCGCCCGTGTTGTTTTCACCATTGGAAGGACGATTGCCCTCGTGGCTCGTCCCTTCTGTGCCTTCGGAGAACTTCTCCTTCCAGCTTTCGTCTTCAATACTCATAGTGTTTTCAGTGCTTTCGCGTTTCTCCAATAATTACGCCTTATCTCTCTTGTCTGTCTTATATACCGGTATAGGTATGTGGAGTGATGGCGCGCAACTCGTCCTTCACAGACTCGCTGACACCCAACTCGTTGATGAAATTCTGTATCGTCTCGCGGCTGATGCCCTTGCCTGTGCGGGTCAGGGCTTTCAGAGCCTCATAGGGATGAGGGTATGCCTCGCGCCGCAGGATAGTCTGTATGGCCTCGGCCACCACCGCCCAACAATTGTCGAGGTCGCGGCTGACCGCATCGGCATTGAGCACCAACTTGCGCAAGCCTTTCAGTGTGCTCTGGAGGCTGATGAGCATGTGAGCCACAGGCACACCCACATTGCGCAGCACCGTACTGTCGGTCAGGTCACGCTGCAGGCGGCTCACCGGGAGTTTGCCTGACAGGTGGGCGAGCAGCGCATTGGCCACGCCCAGGTTGCCCTCGCTGTTCTCGAAGTCGATGGGGTTGACCTTGTGGGGCATCGCGCTGGAGCCCACCTCGCCGGCCTTCACCTGCTGGCGGAAGTACTCCATGGACACGTACTGCCAGAAGTCGCGGTCAAGGTCGATGATGATGGTGTTGACACGCCTCATGGCATCAAAGATGGCGGCCAGGCAATCATAGTTGCTTATCTGGGTGGTGTACTGCTCGCGCTCCAGGCCAAGCCGCTCAGCGACGAACCGATTGGCAAAGGCGCGCCAGTCGTACTGGGGATAAGCCACGTGATGCGCGTTGAAGTTCCCTGTGGCTCCCCCGAACTTGGCAGTCACGGGGCACTGGCGCAGCATCTCGTATTGGCACCGGAGGCGATAGGCAAAGACCTTGACCTCCTTGCCCAAACGGGTGGGGCTGGCCGGCTGTCCGTGCGTCCTGGCCAGCATGGGCACGTCCTTCCATGCCTCGGCATACTGCTCCAGCTGGCTTATCAGTTCCTCGAGCAAGGGGTAATAGACCTCGGACAATGCCTCCTTGATGCTCAGGGGTACACTGGTGTTGTTGATGTCCTGGGACGTGAGACCGAAATGGATGAACTCCTTGAACGCATCAAGTCCGCCTATGGAGTCAAACTGCTCCTTGATGAAATACTCGACAGCCTTCACATCGTGATTGGTCACCTGCTCGATGGACTTGACCCTGGCAGCGTCATGCTCGCTGAAGTCACGGTATATGGCGCGCAACCGGGGGAAGAGGGCATGCGGGAAGGATTCCAGCTGGGGAAGGGGCATCTCACACAACGCGATGAAGTACTCAACCTCTACCCTCACGCGATAACGTATCAGCGCATACTCTGAGAAATAAGCGGCCAGAGGCTCGGTCTTTTCACGGTAACGGCCATCTACGGGCGATATCGCTGTCAACACATCCAACTTCATAAGACAGACTAACTAATATGTTCCAATGCTTTTTCCGCCGCAAAGGTACGGTTTTTTCACTTCACAGGCCACACGGACAGCAAGGAAATAAAGTGGGAACAAACAGATTGGCCTTTATGAGAACGCCCAAGCCATGCCAGGCCATACCCACGGAACACGGGAACAGGCCACGACGGGCAAGGCGACAGACACGCCTGGACAAAGTGAAGGCAGGCAGGAAAGGAGCGTGTAAGGCTGGCCCGTATCCCCACACAAGAAGAAACAGGCAGGCGCCACATACCGCGCTCCACGGTACGCACCGCCTGCCTGCACAGGTGCCCCCAGCCCTACAAGCCACGCCCCATGCGGGACACTGGAGCGAAAGGAGTGCCGAGAACTATTTCCCCGCGAAACGCTCAGCCTGCGAACGGATGAGCGTGGCATCCTCGAAGTAGTTGAGTCTCATGGCGCGACGTACCTCATCCATCGTCCCCACGGCAGCCTCACGGGCCTGCTCGCATCCATGCTTCAGGATGTCATAGACGGCAGGGATGTCACGCTCGAACTCCGCACGGCGGCGGCGTATGGGCTCAAGAACGTCCTGCAGCACACTCATCAGCAATTTCTTGCACTTCATGTCGCCCAGGCCGCCACGCGTGTAGTGGTCCTTCATCTCCTGCAACGTCGCGTATTCCCCCATATAGTTGTGAACCTGCTCGTCGGTGGCAAAGGCATCCAGGTAGGTGAACACGGCATTGCCCTCCAGGTGACCAGGGTCACTCACCTGCAGATGAGCGGGGTCGGTGTACATGCTCTTCACCTTGCGGCACACCTCATCGGCAGAGTCGCTCAGGTAGATGCAGTTCCCCAGGCTCTTGCTCATCTTGGCCTTGCCGTCAATGCCAGGCAGGCGCATGCAGGCCGAGTTCCCGGGAAGCAGGATCTGAGGCTCGACCAGCGTGTCACCATAGATGTTGTTGAAGCGGCGCACAATCTCGCGACATTGTTCGAGCATGGGCTCCTGGTCCTCGCCCACAGGGACTGTGGTGGCCTTGAACAGCGCGATGTCAGCCGCCTGGCTGATGGGATAGGTGAAAAAGCCCACCGGGATGCTGTCGCCCGTGAAGCCACGCATCTTCACCTCTGTCTTCACGGTGGGATTCCGCTGCAGACGACTCACACTCACCATATCCATGAAGTAGAACGAGAGTTCGCACAACTCGGGTATCTGACTCTGTATGAACAGGGTGCTGCGGGCCGGGTCGAGACCTGCGGCAAGATAGTCGAGCGCCACCTCTATCACATTCTGCCGCACCTTCTCGGGATTGTCTATATTGTCGGTCAACGCCTGGGCATCGGCCTCGAAGACGTAAATCTTGTCATACTCGCCGCTGTCCTGCAGTTCCACACGACGGCGGAGTGACCCCACATAGTGCCCTATGTGCAACTTCCCTGTGGGACGGTCGCCCGTGAGGATGATTTTTTGTTTTGCTTCCATTACCTTATTGTTTTTATTCTCATTGTCTTCCTACCCAAACAGGCGGTCTATCTGTTCCTGCCGCACTATGGAGATGATGGTCTTGCCCGTGGGGGTCATGTTGGGGTTGGCACACAGGAAAAGGTCATTAATAAGGGCATCCATCTCCTGGACCGACAACACCTGGCCGATGGCAATGGCAGTGCTTCGCGCCATGACCAACGCGAGGCGATGGCGCATCTCCTGCTCCATGCCAGCGTCTTTCTCCTTTGCGGTCTCCAGCATCAGCGTCAGCACGGGCACGGGGTTCATCCCGTCCAGGTCGGCGGGCACCGCCTGTACAGAGAACGACCCGCCTCCCAAATCGGTCACATCGAACCCCAAACGCGAAAGGTCATCATTAATATGCCGCATGATGACACCGTCGGAGGGCGACACGGTCATCATCTCGGGGAAGAGAAGCCGCTGGCCGGTGGCTCTCCGGCTCTCCATCTGGCTCATGTATTTGTCGTAGAGCACACGCACGTGCGCTCTATGCTGGTCCACAATCATCAGCCCCGACTGCACCGTGGTGAGTATGTACTGCCCACGGAACTGGAAGTGCTCCATGCTCCGCTCCTCCGTGGCTGAGTCTTCCCCCTCAAAGAGGTCTTCCGTTCCCGGCTCGTCCCGGGATTCTGGCACCGACACGCCAGCCGAGCGTTCAAGCCCCTCATAAATGGTTTGCCAGTCAACCGGGGGCTGCTGACGGGGCTTGCTGTGGAACGGATTGTAGGTCACATCCACCTGCACCTGCGGCACCCGCACCGAGGAAAGGCCGGCCGCGTCAAAGGCGGGGATATCAGGACGGCCCTCCACATCGAAATCAATGGTAGGAACAGCGTTGAAGCGACCCAGCGTGTCTCGCACTGCCGCCACGACAATCTGCCAGATGGCCGACTCATTCTCGAATTTCACCTCGGTCTTGGTGGGATGAATGTTCACATCCACATTGGCCGGGTCTATATCGAAATAGAGGAAATAGGGTATCTGGTCACCCTCGGGGATAAGGTGCCGGAAGGCTTCCATGACGGCTTTGTGGAAATAGGGGTGGCGCATGTACCGCCCGTTGACAAAGAAATATTGCGCCGCATTCTTCTTCCTGGCCGCCTCTGGCTTGCCGACAAACCCCTTCAGATTGACCAGCGAGGTCTCGACACGCACGTCAAGCAACTGGCTGTCGAGCCGCTTCCCAAACACCGAGACCACCCTGTGGCGCAGGCTTCCCCGCTCCAGCCGGGACAGGAGTGTGTCGCCGTGTGTGAGCGAGAAGGCCACATCGGGATTGACCAGCGCCACACGCTCATACTCCTGTACGATATTGTTCATCTCGGTCTGGTTGCTCTTGAGGAATTTCCTGCGCGCAGGCACATTGTAGAAGAGGTTGCGAACCTCAAAGTTGGATCCCACGGGACATGAGCACATCTCTTGGGAAACGACCTCAGAGCCGTCAATGTTGAGCGAAACGCCCAAGTCGCTTTCAGGCACACGGGTCTTGAGGCGAACCTGCGACACCGCCGCTATAGAGGGCAGCGCCTCGCCCCTGAAGCCCATGGTGTGCAGGGTGAAGAGGTCCTCCACCTTGCGTATCTTGGAAGTGGCATGACGCTCAAAGGCAAGCCTGGCGTCGGTAGGGCTCATGCCCTTGCCGTCATCTATGACCTGTATCGAGGTGCGTCCTGCGTCCGTTATCACCACATCTATACGGGAGGCTCCCGCGTCCACCGCATTCTCCATCAGTTCCTTGATGACTGAGGACGGACGCTGGACGACCTCCCCGGCCGCAATCTGGTTGGCCACAGAGTCGGGAAGAAGATGTATGATGTCCATCGGTTGTTCTCCTGTTCCTGTTCCTTAACACTTTCAACTATCACAAAATCGCACGGGGCGCGGGGGTGTCAATAGGTTGACCCCGAAAGCAGGAACCTCCACACGAGTGCGAGTGCCAGCAGCAGCACGATGACCACAGGCCATCCCAGGCGGCTGCCCGATTCCTTGTGCCGCTGGGCACGAGGCGTATACTGCCCAAACTTGCCCTTGAACTTTGCGGGGTCATAGGGTTGGCTGTCCGGTTCCAACTGGCCCTGATCGCGCTTCACATCGTTGACCAGCCGCTCCAGTCTCTCTCGGCTCTCGTCGGTATAGATATGCACAGGACGGAACCTGCGCGGCTTTCTTGTGCTGAACATCCCCATGGTTTATTTCTTTTTGATGTCTGAAAGTTTCTGTCGTGGTGCCTCCTTGCGACTTATCTTCTTCAACTCGGACCCGGCCTTCTTGGGTCGCCAATGGAATATGTCGTCCTTATCTACAGGACGCATGTAGTCGAACCACGCGAAGTTCTCCACATACAGCATATCCGCAGGGATGAGCGGAATGGGATAGAACATGCCCGTGGCCGCCGGCATCCATATCTTGTCAACCTTGCGGTTCTTGAGGTAAATCTTAAGAAACGTGGTCTCGGTGTGGTTCATATCGGCCAGGATACTGTCTTCGCCCACATGGAAGTAGTTGACATACACATTGCCGGCCGAGGTGGTGAGGTATATCTCGCCGTCACGGAAATATGAGTGCATCTCGTTGCCTGTGACCTGGTTGTAGTGGATGCTGTCTATCCGCTCCACCGAGAGTGCCTGGCGCAGCACCTGCACACTGTCGATGGTGCTGTCGTTGAAGAAAGCCTTAATCTCCTCGCCCAGCAACTGCTGCCCCTCTTGCCACAGAACAGGGTCGTGATACATGGTCATCACAGAGTCCCTGCCGTCATACACCAGGGAGTCACATACCGCCTGGATGTCCCTGCGATAGGCCCGCAAATGGTGGTAAGCATGCATCACGCGATAGACGCTGTCAGTACGCAGGTTGTAGGAGAAGACCTTGAAGGTGTCGGCATGCGCATAGAGGGTGTCCTTCTGCGAGAAGTCAATGACCACGGCGCTGTCTGCGGCCTCGGAATAACCTGTGCTGTCGTTGTAGAGGCAGTAGTTACCCGTGAACATGTTCTTGTTTGCAGCATCGGTATAGACGATGTTCCCGAAAGCCTTTCCCACCTTCTGCTCACCGTCCCACACCACACTGTCGCCCACCATGCGCTTGCCATCGTTGGTGAGGATGCTGCGGTTGAGCAGATAGGACTCGTCCGTCTTGGAATTGTAATACCCGAGTTCGGAATAGATGTGGCTGGTGCCATGCTCGATGTTGGAGGGCCCCACCACGTGCGCGATGCCTGTGCCCGTGTTGTAGTGCAGGGTGTCAGACACGAGGGTGGTCTTTGCCTTCCGGGGAGGGGCAGGATTGACCAGGCGCACATTGTAATTGAACACCGCCTCACGTGTGGATGGGGTGTACTCGCCCCAGTCGCTTGTGAGTTCATTGTCCTGGTCAACAAGCCTTCCGCCCTCGAAGAAATAGCCCCTGCCATAGAGCTTGTCATAGTCGAGGCTGTCGGTGTAGAGGGTGCTCTGCCTGTGCTTGAGCACCACATGATGGCGCACCTCCGCTATCTGGTCCAGTCCGTTGTAAAAGAGCACATCGCCCTTGAGCGAGAGCGTGTCGCCTTGCACCATGCGCACATGCCCGTAAGCATCAAAGGAGTTCGAGCCCTCAAAAAACAAGGCACTGTCGCAGTACATAAGCACATCATCATGTCTGAAAGCCACATTGCCCACAAGAAACTGCGCATCGGGACGGATGTGGTCGTCAAAGTACAACTTGTCGGCATGCAGCAGGAACACCCGGCTGTCGGAGGTCTTCCTGTCCCGACGGTCTGCTGGAGTACGTTTGACGGGAGTCATGGCTCCAAGCAAACATACACCAAACAATGCTATCAGACACACGGCACCAAATCTGCGGCTCATCTCACTTCACCCATCCAGGATACTGAAAGTCGCAGTCGCGCCAATCGGGGTTGATGCGGATATAGGTACTCCGCTGTTTCTCCTTGATCCAACCGAGTATGCGCTCTTGGCTCCGTTGGTTTTCCACCACCCCCTTGAGCACCTGGAAGTCCTCGGCGATATTCGCGCGATGCGCCTTGATGCGGCTCTTCAGCCGCACGAGAGCGCACATGGTGATTCCCTTGGAGTTGACCATGGTGAATGGTTTGGATATTTCACCTGTCTGCATTCCCTCCACCACACGCGCCAGTTCAGGCGAAACGGCCGAGAGTTCGGCCATCTCAAAACGGGTGGTACGTTCACCGTTTTCCTTCGTGTTGGTCATGATTCCATGGTTGTTGCGCGTGTCCTTGTCATCTGAGGCATAGAGCACGGCATTCTCGAAACTGACCTTTCCCGTGCGTATGTCCTCGGCAATGGAGTCAAGGTGCGCCATTGCTGTGTCGATGTCGGCCTGCGCAACTTCGGGACGCATGAGGATATGCCTGCACTTCAGTTTGTCGCCACGCTTCTCTATCAGTTGTATGATATGGTAGCCAAAGTCGCTTTTCACTATCTTGCTCACCTTGGAGGGGTCTGTAAGCGAGAAGGCCACATTGGCGAAGGCTGGATCCAGTTCTCCCCTCCCCATGAAGGGAAGTTCTCCACCCTGCCGCGCGCTTCCCGGATCCTCGGAATAGAGACGCGCCAAGGTGCTGAAGGAGGTAGAGCCATTGCTCACTCTTTCGGCATACCCGCGCAACACATCCTTCACGCGGTCGATTTCTTCCTGTCTGATGCGGGGCTGCAAGGCCAGCACCTGCACCTCCACCTGGGTGGGTATGAGCGGCAGGCTGTCTTCGGGCATGTCCTTGAAGTATCTGCGCACCTCGGCTGGAGTCACCTTGATGTCCGAGGTCAACCTTTCGCGCATCTTGCGCGCTGTGAGTTCGTTCTTGTACTGGTCAAAGAGTTCCTCGCGTATCTGTCTCATGTTCATCTGCATGTATTCCTCCAGTTTCTCCTTGGAGCCCGCCATGAGCACTTTCTCGTTGATGTCCTGCTCGACATATGGATTGACTTCCGCATCAGTAACCTCTACACTGTCAATAGCGGCCTGATGCAAAAAGAGTTTCTGTATGGCCAGCTGCTCTGGTATCACGCAGTAAGGATTGCCCGTCATTGAGTTTCCGTACTCGTTGCGCCGTTTCTCCACATCGGAGCGCAGAATGGCCTCATCGCCCACCACCCATACGATTTCGTCCACCACATTTGTCTGTGCCAGAGAAGCCACAGCCCACAGAAAAGCGGCCATGAGCACAAGATACTTGTTACCTATTCTCATACAATTTCCCCTCAATGATTGTTCACCGTCTTAAGTACTTCAGTGTCAATCTCCACTTTGTAACGCTTCCTCAGGTCGCTCACGAAACTCCGCTCACGTTGACGCTGGTAGTCGCTCACCACCTGGTTGCCAACGTCTGTCCACAGTGCAGGCCCCTTCTTGAGCACCTTTCCTAGCACCGCCACATGGGGATAACCCTTCATCTCTTTCACTTCGGCCTTCTTGTCCTTAAATGCAAGGCGATCCACCTGGCCATTCTCACCCTTTACAAACATGCGCCGCTCCATGCGTACGGTCACGCTGTCCTTGTTAAAAAGGTCACGCACGGTGGCAGTCCACTGGCTCTCATCCACTTTCCTCAAGGCTTTTCTCACGGCCTTGACATCCTGGGATCTCTGGCAGTAATAGAGCATTCCACGGAAATGTGGTTCCTTCCAAGCATATTGTTTTTTGTGGGTCTTGAAGAACTTCTGAATGCCCGCCGTATCGGTCTTGGCCGGCTCCCACACCTCCCGCGAACACTCCTCAAAGAGAAGCAAGCCCTCGTAGTACTCCTGCACCAGATATTTTAGGTTGCGATCCTGGGCACAGAGGCGTTCCGTCTCCTCGTCCAATATCTGCTCCACGGTTTTGTGCGTGCCCGCATGCTGTGCCATGGAGTCAAGCACACTGGCCGACAACTGGTTCTCCAGCCCTTGGCTCTCCAGGTAACGCTGTATGTTAGGCTTTAGCTCCTCATAACTCTCAAGCGGTTTTTTGGCCAGGAGCTTTATCACATGGTATCCCACGGGAGAGAGGAATGGCTGGGAATACTGCCCCACTTCAAGCGAATAGGCCACGTCCTCAAACTCTTTGAGTGTCTGGTTGGGGCCTATCCAGGGAAGCACGCCCCCATTGATGGCGGTCTGCCTTTCCTGCGACACTCGCTTGGCCAACTCGCCAAAGTCAGCTCCAGCCTGTAGTGCGGCATACACCGAATCCATCCTCACCTTTACCGCCTGCTGCTCTTGAGGGGTCGCATTCTGCGGCACGCGCAGAAAGATGTGGGCTGTCTGGAGCAACTCCTTGCCGTCCAGGCTGGCCAGGATACGGTCATAATAACTGCGGCACTCGCTGTCAACCGCACCTGCGGGAATGAGCAGGGGGCGTATCTGCTGGTCGCGGTACATGCGGAACTCTTTGAGAAAACTGCTTAGCGTATCAAGATGGGCATCCTTTGCCGCCTGCACTTTGAGTTTGTAGTCGGCATAAAGTTCAGCATACTCTTCTATGCTCTTTTTGTCAACCACGCCCTCGGAGTTGTTCTTGTTATAGTTATACTCGAACTCGCTACGTGTCACAGGCTGTCCGTTCACACGCATTACCACGGGGTCATCCTGTGCATATGCGCTTGCGCCACATGCCAGGAAGAGCAGGAGTAGCAGGGTCTTCTTCATCTATGCTTGGTTCTTGTTGGTGTTACTGAGGGCGGCTGTAGTTGGGTGCCTCGCTGGTGATGGTCACATCGTGGGGATGGCTCTCCAGCACTCCGGCGTTGGTTATGCGCACGAACTTGGCATTATGCAGGGACTCGATAGTCTGCGCCCCGCAATACCCCATGCCACTGCGCAGTCCACCTATCAGTTGGTAGATGACCTCTTGTACAGAGCCCTTGTAGGGTACGCGGCCAGCGATGCCCTCGGGCACAAGTTTCTTCACGTCCTTGACACCGGACTGGAAATAACGGTCCTTGCTTCCGCACTCCATAGCCTCGAGCGACCCCATGCCGCGGTAGCTCTTGAATTTGCGCCCATTGTAAATGATGGTATCGCCAGGGCTCTCCTCGGTGCCGGCCACCAGCGAACCTATCATCACACAATAGCCTCCAGCGGCCAGTGCCTTGACCACATCACCGCTGTAGCGCAGCCCGCCATCCGCGATAATAGGCACACCCGTGCCCTCCAGTGCCTTGGCCGCGTCATAGATTGCGCTCAACTGGGGAACACCCACGCCGGCCACCACACGGGTGGTGCAGATGCTGCCCGGCCCGATGCCCACCTTAACCCCGTCGGCTCCAGCCTCCACAAGCATGCGCGCGGCCTCACCGGTTGCCACGTTGCCCACCACGATGTCCACCTTGGGAAAGTTCTTCTTGGCCTCTTTGAGTTTTTCCACCACATACTTGCTGTGTCCGTGCGCGGTGTCTATCACAATGGCATCCACCCCGGCATCCACCAGAGCCCGCATGCGGTCCAGAGTGTCGGCGGTGACTCCCACGCCAGCCGCAACACGCAGGCGTCCCAAACTGTCCTTGCATGCCATCGGCTTGTCCTTTGCCTTTGTAATATCCTTGTATGTGATAAGCCCTACGAGCTTGTTTTCCTCGTCCACCACCGGCAGTTTCTCGATTTTGTTCTCCTGCAGGATTTTCGCGGCGGCAGAAAGGTCGGTCTTGGCGTGCGTGGTCACCAGGTTTTCGCTGGTCATCACTTCGACAATGGGACGGCACATGTTCTGTTCGAACCGCAGGTCACGATTGGTCACAATCCCCACCAGATGCCGCTCGTCATCCACCACAGGTATGCCTCCTATGTGATATTCGGCCATCAGTGCGAGTGCATCCTCCACCTTGCCGTTACGCCGGATGGTCACGGGATCATATATCATACCATTCTCGGCTCTCTTCACTATAGCCACTTGACGCGCCTGTTCCTCGATACTCATATTCTTGTGTATCACGCCGATGCCACCCTCGCGAGCGATTGCAATGGCCATGGTCGACTCGGTGACGGTATCCATTGCGGCTGTCACAAAAGGGATTTTGAGTTCAATGTTGCGCGAGAATCGCGTGGTCAGTTGCACCGTGCGTGGAAGCACATCCGAGTAAGCGGGAATCAGCAGGACGTCATCGTAGGTGAGACCGTCCATCACAATCTTGTCTGCAATAAATGAAGCCATAACCTTTAGTTTATATTGCGTGCAAAGATATGAAATTTTGTCGAGGGCGGAAGCCACTTGCGCCATTTGATTTAGCGCGCCCTTCCTTTTTATGATATTTTATAAAAGGGTCTCCCATCCCTTATCTATCCCTTGGGGAGAGGGACAACACAGAGGATGGCGGCAGGGTATGTCGCTCCAGGGACGCGAACATGGACGCTCACGCCAAGCCACACGCTTGGCAGGAAAAAGATGACAGACGTACACGATTCACCACGACATGCGGAACGCACACTCCACCTCTCCATCCCCAGTAATGTGCTTCTGCACGTTACTCACACCCGGATGCCGCCCCTCATGGCCACAAGGACTTCTCTCTCCATGGGGACGGGGAACTATGTCGGGAGCACACCCGCACTTCAGTTGGCGTAATCAGAGAGGAACTGCACACGCACGAGCCGCACCTCCTCCTCGGTATAATCACCACCCAGCTCGTCCAAAGCATCATCCAGGCCATCGGTATCGGAGTCCTCCAGGAAGTAGTCGTAGATGTTCTGCATGTGATCCTCGTCCATCACCTCCTCCAGGTAGTACTTGATGTTCAGTTTGGTTCCGCTATAGACGATAGCCTCTATCTCGTCAAGCAGTTCCTCCATACTTAGTCCTTGGGCATGTGCCAGGTCATCAAGCATGACGCGCCGGTCAATGGCCTGTATGATGTCCACCTTGCGCTTGCTTTTGTTCACCAGTGTGCGCACACGCAGGTCATCCACCGGATGCAAGTCATTCTCGTCGCAGTAGTCCCTTATCAGTTTGCAGAACCTTTTGCCATAGCGCATCACCTTACCCTCGCCCACACCCCTCACGTTCTGCAGTTCCTCCAGGGTGGTCGGACAGAAGGTGGCCATATCCTCAAGCGACACGTCCTGGAAGATGACGTATGGCGGCACGTTCTTCTCGCGGGCAATGTCACCGCGCAAGCCACGCAACAGGGCCAGGAGTCCCTCGTTGAGCACAGAGGTCTCCCCGCCTGAAGGTTCCTCCCCCGCGTCAAACTCACTGTCTTGGAACATCTGGAACGTGGTGGGTTTTTTGAGGAAAGCCCTGCCCGCAGCAGTCAGTCTGAGCAGCCCGTAGTTCTCCACCTCCTTGTCCACATAGCCTGCAATCATTGCCTGGCGTATCAGAGAGTTCCAGAAACGCGCCTCATGGTTGTCACCACAGCCGAAACACTCCAGTTCCCCATGCCGATGTGCCTGCACCTCGTCGGTCTCGCGTCCGGTGAGCACATCAACCACATAATTGGTCTTGAACTTGTCTTTGAGCGCAGCCAGCACAGTGAGCGCTCTGCGCAGGTCTTCCGTGGCGTCTATCTTGTTGTGGGGATGCAGGCAGTTGTCGCAGTTTCCGCAGTTGTCGCGGTCGTATTCCTCGCCAAAGTAATGCAGCAGGAACTTGCGCCGGCACACCGCAGTCTCGGCATATGCTGCTACCTCCTGTATCAACTGCCGGCCTATGTCCTGTTCGGACACAGGTTTCCCCTCCATGAACTTTTCCAGTTTGCGCACATCCTTGGGCGAATAGAAGGCGAGGCAGATGCCCTCTCCCCCATCCCTGCCGGCGCGCCCCGTCTCCTGGTAGTATCCCTCAAGGCTCTTTGGGATGTCGTAGTGTATGACAAACCGCACGTCTGGCTTGTCAATGCCCATTCCAAACGCTATGGTGGCCACGATGACTTCCAGCCGTTCCATGATGAAGTCGTCCTGGGTCTGGTTGCGCACTTGCGGTTCCATGCCGGCATGGTAGGCACGGGCGTTGATGTTGTTGGCGCGCAGCACCTCGGCCAGTTCCTCCACTTTCTTCCGGCTCAGGCAATAGATAATGCCACTCTTCCCCTTGTGCTGCAGAATGAAGCGTATAATGTCCTTTTCCACATTGGCAGTTTTGGGACGCACCTCGTAATAGAGGTTGGGGCGGTTGAACGAACTGCGGAATTCCACTGCATCATTTATGCCCAGGCTTTTCTTGATGTCTTCACGCACCTTGTCGGTGGCCGTAGCTGTAAGCGCAATAATGGGAGCGACTCCTATCTGGTTGATTATAGGCCTGATCCGACGATATTCGGGACGGAAATCATGCCCCCACTCAGATATGCAATGAGCCTCGTCGACGGCATAGAAGGAAATTTTTACGCTTGAGAGGAACTCTACGTTCTCTTCCTTCGTAAGTGATTCGGGGGCGACGTACAGCAACTTGGTGCGTCCCGACCGCACGCCGCGCTTCACCGCATCCACCTGCGCCTTGCTCAGCGAGGAGTTGAGAAAGTGGGCAACGTCATCGTTTTCACTCAGCATGCGTACCGCATCAACCTGGTTCTTCATCAGTGCGATAAGGGGGGAGATGACGACAGTCGTGCCCTCCATGAGCAAGGCAGGCAACTGGTAACACAAGGACTTGCCTCCGCCTGTGGGCATCAGCACAAATGTATCATTGCCACGAAGCACATTTCTGATGATTGCCTCCTGGTCGCCCTTGAATGTGTCGAAGCCGAAATACCGCTTCAACTCGGCTGTCAGATTGAGTTTGTCTATATCCATCGCGCAGTATTAGTCCTCTACAAAGATAGGGCTTTTTCGTTGCTTTCCAAGTTATATGGGTATATTTTTATCAGGAAAGGGCATCTTATGTGACCAGTTTCTCCCCGCTGAAGCAAAGAAAGCGGGGAACGGGAAGGCGAGAGCCCCAAAAGGATAGGGAGACAGCGGACATGCCAACCGAGTTGTCCAATGGACGGACGCGCGACGGCAAGGGCGGACACGGGAGGGGACAGCGGGCAGACACCGCCGGAATCGTCGAGGAGGCACGGAAACAAGGAGGGGGAGGGACGCCGCCACTTTCACGGGACATCCCTCCCCCTTGGCTGTCACCAGCGCTCCGTGCAAAGGTTCACGATAGCATGCGCTGTGATTTCTCCAGTTGCTTGCGCGCGTATTCTGCCGTTATTACCAGTTTCTTCGTCCCGCGCGAGGGAGCGTCAAACTGTGCGTCTATCATGATGGCCTCCATGATGCTGCGCAACCCGCGCGCCCCCAGTTTGTATTCCATGGCCTTGTCCACCACATAGTCAAACATCCCGGGCTCAAACTCCAGGTCGATTCCATCCATCTTGAAGAGTTTGATCTGCTGCTTCACGATAGAGTTCTTCGGCTCCGTGAGAATATTGCGCAGCGCCTGCCTGTCCAGGGGATTCAGGTACGTGAGCACAGGCAGCCTGCCGATAATCTCGGGAATAAGCCCGAAACTCTTCAAATCCTGTGGCTGGATGTATTTCATAAGATTCTTGGTGTCAATGCGTTGCACGTTCTGCACACTGTCAAACCCCACCACATGGGTGTTGAGTCTCTGGGCTATCTTGCGCTCGATACCGTCGAAGGCACCACCACACACAAACAGGATGTTGCGCGTGTCCACATGGATGTAGTCCTGGTCGGGATGCTTGCGCCCGCCCTTCGGCGGCACATTGACCATCGAGCCCTCAAGCAACTTCAGCAGTCCCTGCTGCACGCCCTCACCGCTCACGTCCCGCGTGATGCTGGGATTGTCACTCTTGCGTGCTATCTTGTCTATCTCGTCAATGAACACAATGCCCCGCTCGGCGGCCTCCACATCATAGTCGGCCACCTGGAGCAGGCGGCTCAAGATGCTTTCAACGTCCTCGCCCACATAGCCGGCCTCGGTGAACACCGTGGCATCCACGATGGTAAAGGGCACTTTGAGCAGTTTGGCAATGGTGCGGGCGAGCAGCGTCTTGCCGGTTCCAGTGGGCCCGACCATCAGGATGTTGCTCTTCTCAATCTCCACTCCATCGTCCGTCTTTTCCTGTATCAGCCTCTTGTAGTGGTTATAGACCGACACGGACAAATAGCGTTTGGCATCGTCCTGACCGATGACGTACTGGTCGAGGTAGTCCTTTATCTCATGGGGCTTGGGCAATTCCTCCATGCTCAGGTTCAGGGTGTGCCCTCTGCCTGCCTTTGGAAAGTTGGCCATCAGCACTTCATTGGCCTGGTGCACACAGTCACTGCAGATGCACACGCCGTCAAGTCCCGTCAGCAGCAGTGCCACATCCGACTCCTTGCGTCCGCAGAACGAGCAGTGCCTGCCTGTCCCTTTAGTTTTTCCCGCCATCTTCCGCCTTTTCGTTTTTGCTGTAAATACGGTCAATCATGCCATACTCCACTGCTTCCTGCGAGGTCATCCAGTAGTCGCGGTCACTGTCAACCCACACCTTCTCATAGTCCGTGTGCGAGTGCTCGGCGATGATTGTGTATAGTTCCTTCTTTAGTTTCTGTATCTCGCGGGCTGTTATCTCTATGTCACTGGCCTGTCCTTGTGCTCCTCCCAGGGGCTGGTGTATCATCACACGGCTGTGGCGCAAGGCTGCGCGCTTGCCCTCTGTACCCGCCACCAGCAGCACGGCGGCCATGCTGGCGGCCATGCCAGTGCATATCGTGCACACATCGCTGCTGACAAACTGCATCGTGTCATAGATGCCCAAGCCGGCATAGACGCTTCCGCCCGGACTGTTGATGTAGATGCTGATGTCCTTTCCGGGGTCCACGCTGTCCAGATAGAGCAGTTGAGCCTGTAGCGTGTTGGCCGTATAGTCGTCTATCTGTGTGCCGAGGAATATGACACGATCCATCATGAGTCGGCTGAAGACATCCATCTGGGTCACATTCAACTGCCTTTCCTCCAGGATGTAGGGATTCATGTACTGGTTCTGCATGCTCACCACATCGTCCAGCACCTGCCCGCTCATGCCCAGATGGCGGGTCGCATATTTTCTGAAATCGTTGTTCATAGGGCGAATGAAAGGTTTATCTTGGCTATTGGGGACGGCTCCTCTGACGGAATCGTCCCCAACATTACTCATATTAATATATACGCGTGCGTACCCGCGCGCATGCGCGCGGACTTCCTTATGCTTCCTTTCCGTTCAGCATTTTGTTGAACTCCTCCATGGACACTTCCTTCCGGTTGAGTTTCACAACTGTCTTGGCCTTCTCCACAATCTTGTTCTCCACGGCACGCGTCACAAACGCCTCGGCCTGCTGCTCGTTCTTGAGCATCTCGTTGGCGTAATGCGTGACCGCATCCTCTGGCGCGTTGGCCATGCCGTACTGTGCAAACTGCATGCGTGCTGCCATCTTGGCGGTCTCGAGCACGTCCTCTTGCTGAATCTTCACCTCCAGCTGGTCACACAACTGCTCCTTGATGAGATGCCAGGTCAGTTCATCAAGGCTGGCCTGGAAGTTGCGGTCGATGTACTCATCGTCCTTGTCCTTGTTGTTGAGTTTCATAACGCGCTTGAGCATCTCCTCGGGATAGTGGAGCGTGCCTATTCGCTTTGTGAGGTAAGCACGCAGGTCACGGGCGAACTTGAACTCGCTGTCGGCCTCGAAGTCCTTCTTCATGCTCTCGGCGATGCTGGCGCGGAACTCGGCCTCGCCATTCACCTTGCCCTTTCCCAGAATCTTGTCGAAGAGTTCCTGGTTGACCTCCGCAGGCACAAACCGCGTGATCTCCGTCACCCGGTAACTGAAGTCCGTCTTGACTCCAGCGGCCTGCTCCTTGGTGATGCCCAGCAGGCTGGACAATTCCGTCTCGTTGTTTCCGTAAGCCTTGGCCAGATTGATGACAATCTCGTCATTGACCTTCAGGCCGTTGAACTTGCCCTTCTCTTCCTCGTCCTTCATGTATCCGGGCAGCATTACGGCATCGTCCTTGTGGAAGCCGCCCTCCATGGGCTGTCCGTCCTCGCCCAGCTGTGTGAGTACGCCCTTTACCATGTCGCGGTCCTCGTAACTGTCCACCTTCCTGTACTCACCGGCGCGCTGTGCATACACCTGCACCTGCTTGTCAACCATCTCGTCATCCACCTTGATGGTGTAGAAGTCCAACTCGTCCTTGTCGCTTATCCGGGCGTCAAACTCCGGCGCGAGTGCCACGTCGAACACGAAAGTGAACTCCTCCTGGCCCGCAAAGTCCGTAGTGGGAGTCTTCTCTTCGTTGGGCAGAGGCTCGCCCAGCACATTAATCTTCTCGTCGTGTATATATTTGGTGATTTCCTTGCCCAGGATCTTGTTCACCTCCTCGGCGGTGATCTCTGCGCCGAAGCGCTTCCTCAGCAGCCCCAGGGGAACCTGTCCCGGACGGAAACCTGGCACATGCGCCTTCTTGCGGAAGTCCTTCAGAGCCTTGTCAACGCTCCCCTCGTAGTCTGCCTTCACCAGCGTAAGGGTCAGCAGGGCTGTCACATCATTTACCTTCTCGAATGAAATATTCATCGTTACTATCTGTTTGTTGTTGTCTTATGCGCTTTGTCCGTCTTCACGAAAATGTGTGCAAAGTTACTAATTATATCTCAGATGTCCAACTGTATGCTTACAATAAATCGCGAACGCGAGTGCGCGCACACGAGACACAGCGGGGCTGCCGCGCGCTTGTACTTCCTGCTGACGAACGGTGTCCACTGGCACATCCTCCAGGAGCGGAGCGTGGTGTGGCCGCCTGCACGAAGAAACACATGTCGGCAATGAAGTTGACCAGCGTGATGGCCACACACAAAGATATAGTAGGCTATCGTCATCCTTGCGGAGGACACAGGGTGCTTCTGCCCACCAGGCACGCAGTGTGCGGCACGGCATGGGGTTACTCCTCGCGGGCGCGCTCCTCCTCCATTTTCTTGAAGTCCTTCATGCGGAGCACAAAGCTGCGCGTGAGGTACTTGTCGAGCACCACGGGGTTGACGGCCAACTGCTGGGGGGTTCCCTCAAAGAGGATCTGACCCTCGAAGAGCAGGTAGGCACGGTCGGTGATGCAAAGTGTCTCCTGCACATTGTGGTCGGTGATGAGCACGCCTATGTTGCGCTGCTTGAGTTTCCACACGATGAGCTGGATGTCCTCCACAGCCGTGGGATCGACACCTGCAAAAGGTTCGTCAAGCATGATGAACTTGGGGTCAATGGCCAGGCACCGCGCAATCTCGGTGCGCCGGCGCTCGCCCCCCGAGAGGCGGTCACCCAGGTTCTTGCGCACCTTCTGCAGGCGGAACTCCTCGATAAGGCTCTCCAGTTTCTCCTTCTGATAGGCGCGGGGCTTGCCAGTCATCTCCAGCACACTGGCGATATTGTCCTCGACCGTCATCTTGCGGAACACACTGGCCTCCTGGGCCAGGTAGCCGATGCCCATGCGGGCGCGCTTGTACACGGGCAGTTTGGTTATCTCCTCATGGCCCAGGTAGATGTGCCCCGCATTGGGGATCACCAGCCCCGTGGTCATGTAGAACGAGGTGGTCTTTCCTGCACCGTTGGGGCCCAGCAAGCCCACTATCTCGCCCTGGCGCACGTTGAAACTCACATTGTTGACCACCGTGCGCTTGCCGTATATCTTCACCAGGCCCTCGCTGCGCAGTTCCAAGGGCTCTGAGCCTGACACGGCGGCCTGCCCGGCTGAACCCGATGACGTGGATGTGGTATCGTTGTTCATATTTTCTCTGATTGATGCACAAAAGTACGAAAAAAGGCAAAAACGGCATGCCCCTGCCCTCGCTTTTAGGATTTAATGCGTAATTTTGCCACCACTACGAACAACGAACCTGCATATCGTTCATGTTGATAACAAATGGCCTGGCCGGATTTGGCCGCTACCTGATGCTCATGGGCAAGGTCTTCAGCCTGCCCGAGAGGTGGAAGATGTTCCTGAGACAGTACGTCAAGGAGATGTCGCAACTGGGTGTCGATTCTATCGGAATCGTCCTGCTCATCTCCTTTTTCATAGGAGCGGTCATCTGCATACAAATCAAGATGAACATCCAGAGCCCCTGGATGCCAGCCTTCACCACTGGCTACACGACCCGCGAGATTATGGTGCTGGAGTTTTCGAGCAGCATCATGTGCCTCATCCTCTCGGGCAAGGTGGGCAGCAACATTGCCTCGGAGCTGGGCACGATGCGCGTCACACAGCAGATTGACGCGCTGGAGATCATGGGTGTCAACTCGGCGTCGTTCCTCATCCTGCCCAAAATCGCGGGCATGCTGACGATGATACCGTTCCTGGTCATCTTCAGCATAGCGGCCGGCTTCATCGGCGCCTATGCCACAGCGCTGGCGGGCATCATCACGGTCGACGACCTCACACTGGGGCTGCTGCACGATTTTGACCAGTGGTTCATATGGATGTCCATCATCAAGAGTTTCATCTTTGCCTTCATCATCTCCAGCGTTAGCTCCTACTGTGGCTACACGGTGGAGGGCGGCTCCATCGAGGTGGGCAAGGCAAGCACCAACGCGGTGGTGCGCTCAAGCATGCTCATCCTCTTTGCCGACATATTCCTAACGCCCCTGCTCTCATGATCGAGTTAAGACACTTGTGCAAGTCCTTCGATGACAAGACCGTTCTGAATGACATCAACGCCGTCTTCGAGAACGGGAAGACCAACCTCATCATCGGCCAGAGCGGCAGCGGGAAGACGGTGCTGATGAAGAACATCGTGGGACTCCTGCGCCCCACCAGCGGCCAGGTGCTCTATGACGGGCGCGACCTTGTGGCCATGACCAAGCGCGAGAGGGTGATGATACGCCGCGAGATGGGCATGATATTCCAGAGCGCGGCACTCTTTGACTCGATGTCGGTGCTGGAGAATGTGATGTTCCCCCTGGACATGTTCTCGGACATGAACGAGACCGACCGTGTGCGCAGGGCGAAATTCTGCCTCGACCGCGTGAACCTGGAGGGGGCCGAGGCGAAGTATCCCGGCGAGATAAGCGGTGGCATGCAGAAGCGGGTGGCCATCGCGAGAGCCATCGCGCTGAACCCCAAGTACCTGTTCTGCGACGAGCCCAACAGCGGGCTTGACCCCCAGACAAGCCTTGTGATAGACGGGCTCATCCACGGCATCACGCAGGAGTACCAGATGACCACCATCGTCAACACGCATGACATGAACTCGGTGATGGGCATCGGCGAGAACATCATCTTCATCTACCAGGGACACAAGGAGTGGCAGGGAAGCAAGGACGACATCATGACGAGCACCAACGAGCGCCTCAACTCCTTCATCTTTGCCAGCGACCTGTTCCGCAAAGTCAAGGAGGCCAACATGGAGTGAGCGGCAGGGCACGCCCCACAGCCCATCCCACAACCCACTCACATCACACACCGCAAGGCAAGGGAAGCACAATACTCTTGCCCACGGGTTCCGTACCGCTTTCAATACGCGAGGCGGGAAGCGCGCGGCGGCACCACTTGCCGCCTTGCGCTTCCCGCCTCGCGTCTACGTTCCCGCCTCGCGGCACCCGTCCGCGAGGGGAATTAATTACTTTTCCTGGGTCTCGGGAGTCTTCATCCCCACCACCAGGCGGTTTCCGCTCTGGAATATCTTGCAGGCCATGGCCTTCAGGTCGGCCACTGTGATGCCGCGCACCACATCGTCATACCCGTCCACGTTGTCCTGTCCGTAACGCACCCGCTGGATAAGCTGGGCCATCCAGTAGTCGTTGTCCTTGAGGCGCTCGGCATGGAAGCGCACCAGATATTCCTTGATCTTTTGCAAGCGGTCCTCGCTGGGGCCTTCCTTGCACATCTTCTCCACACCGTCATAGACCACCTGGGTCATGCGCTCCAGCTTGTCGGGGGCGGTGGGAAGCTGTATCTGGATGGTGGCACGCTTCTCGGGGTAATCTTTCAGGTTTCCGCGCACGGGCACGCCGTAAGCGCCGCCCTCGTCCTCACGCACCGTCTCGGTGTAGAGCATCTGCATGGCCTGCTGCAGCATGTCCACCAGCACGGCGTTCTTGAGGCTGTAGTTCACGGGAGCATGATAGATGAAGATGGAGATGGCGTTTGGCGTGTCCTGCTCCTTCTCGAAGAGGCATGTGCGCTCGCCCTTGGCCATGCGCTCGTCCACCACCTTGCACTTCTCGTGCTTCTTGCCTGTGGGCAGCGAGCCCAGGTACTTCGTCAAGAGTGGAGCGATGGAGTCGGCATCCACATCACCCACAAAGAAGAACTCGAAGTCGCCCGCGTTGGCGAAGCGCTCCTTGTATATCTCCATCACGCGGTCATAGTCCAGCGCGTCCACATCCTCGGCACGCATCCTCAAAGAGCGCACATTGTTGTCATACACCACACTCGCGATGCTGTCCTGCAGGGCGGTAATGGGATTCAGCCCCTGGTTCTTGAGCATGTTGCGTGTGCGCTCAAGCAGGCTCTTGTAGGCGTCATCATCGCGGCGGGGCGAGGTGAAGCACAGGTAGGTGAGCTGGAGCATGGTCTCCAGGTCCTTCTTGACGCAGTTGCCGTGCAGGGCCTCTGTCCTGTCGGCGATTGCGGGCTCCACACTGGCCTGCTTGCCAGAGAGTTTCTTCTGCAGGTCGATGGCGGAGAACTGGCCCCAGCCGCCTACCTCCACCATGGAGACATTGTCCACCAGGTTGTACTCGCTGTTGGGATAGAGGCTTGAGCCGCCCCAACTGATGGCCCGCATTGATATGTTGTTGGGGCTGTAATCCGTGTGCAGCACATGCACCTTGATGCCATTGCTGAGGGTCAAGAGCTTGGAACCATACACACCGTCCTTCACCTTCTTCACGGTGACGCTGCTGTTGAGTTCGGGCACCAGGGGGTCGTTGTTGACCTCCTCGGCGTATGCGTCAATCTGCTCGGCATCCACCTTGGCCAGCGCGTCCAGCACCTGCTGCTCGGTTGGGTACTCTATCCCCTCCTTCTCGGGCAGGAAGAACGCCAGCGCGCGGTTGTCATCGGGCAGGCTGGCAGCCAACTTGTTGACAGCCTCCAGGGGTATCTGGGGCACCATCGCGTGCGCGAAGTTCTTCTCCCACTCAATGCCTGGAGCGGGTTCCGAGTCCAGGAAGTTCCGCACATACTCGTCCACATATTCGGTGTTCTGCACCTTGTCGCGGGCGTCATACTGCGCATCCACCCGCGAGAGATACTCCTGCTTGAAGCGTTCATACTCGCTCACGGTAAAGCCGCCCCGCTTCGCGCGCAGCATCTCGCGGTAGAGGGCCGTCACGCCATCCAGGTAGTGCCCCTCCTTCATAACCACCACACCTTCAAAGGCATCACAGGTCTTCGACACCAGATAGTCGCCATAATCGACGGCCGTGTAACTGAAGGGAGCATCGGGCTTCTGGGCAATCTCCTGCAGGCGTGCGTTAAGCATCTCGCTGAAGGCTGACTGCAGATAGCGCTGGAGCAGATACACGTTCTTGTGCTTGGCCTCATCGGGGATGGCAGGAGTCTTGAAGAACATCATGGCCAACGCAGCCGTCTGCTCCTTGTCCTTCTCTATGGCCACAAGGGGAGTCTTGTTGTCGGCCACGGGGAAATACTCACGCGCCGGGGCATCCTTGGCCGCAGGCTTGATGTCGGCAAACATCTGCCGGATCTTCTGCTCCATCTGGTTCACGTCGAAGTCGCCCACGATGACCAGTCCTTGCAGGTCGGGGCGGTACCATCGGCGATAGTAGGAGCGGAGATCCTCGTACGGGAAGTGCATCACGATGTCCATCGTGCCGATGGGCATGCGGTCGGCATACTTGCTCCCCTCGTACAACTTGTGGAAAGCACGCTCCTGCATGCGCATCATGGCCGAGCGGCGCATGCGCCACTCCTCGTTGATGACACCTCGCTCCTTGTCTATCTCCTTGTCCTCGAGGAGCAGGTCGTGGCTCCAGTCGTGCAGGATGAGCAGGCAGGAGTCCATGGCTCCGGGAATATCCACGTTGACATTGTTGATGTTATATACGGTCTCGTCAAAGGAAGTGTAGGCGTTGAGGTTCTCGCCGAACTTCACTCCTATGCGCTCCAGGTACTGCTTGAGCGCGTCGCCGGGGAAGTGCTTGGTGCCGTTGAAGCACATATGCTCCAGGAAGTGCGCCAGCCCGCGCTGGTTCTCCTCCTCCTGCATGGAGCCCACCTTCTGCGCGATGTAAAAGTCCGCGCGCTTCTCCGGCCACGCATTGTGGCGGATGTAATAGGTGAGTCCGTTGGGCAGGACGCCCCTCTTCACTGCAGGATCCAGAGGTATCTGGCCACCTGCGGCCTGCTGCGCGCGCATCCCTCCGGCAAGGGAGAGGATACAGCAGAACACCAGGAGAAGTCTCTTCCTCGTGATACAATTCATAATACAATTCATAATACAAAACACTTTAAGTTGTGGTTATCCATTTTCAAGGGACTATCGCATCTTCCATTCACCGCCCTCGCGCACCATCTTCACGCCCACCTGCTCCATGGTGCTGTCACCGAAGGTCACATCGAGGAACACATAGGCAATGCTGTCCATGAGGCTGTCGCGCGTGGCGACGGCCTTGGCCATGCCGCCCTTGCCCTTCATCTCGTCCGCATGCTGCGCCACCATGTCCACCAGCTGCTGGCGGTAGGACTGGGGCAAATGGGCCGTTCCTGCCATCCCCGACACGAATCCCGGATAGTTTCCGGCCAGGAGTGAGTCGTAATACTGCTGTGCCGCAGCACGCACCACAGCATGCTCGTCCACGCCCTGCCCGCATGACACACAGGCATACAGAGCAGTGAGCAGAGTGACAAGCCACTGGCGGGAAACCCCCAGCGGGCCGCGTCCTGTTCCCTTGTTGGTCCAAATCATAGATTCACATAAATACATTTTCCTGGCCTCCGCACAGGGCGAGGCCAGGAAAGACGCTATTTCTGTCTGACAAAGATGTTGATGGGAGTGCCGCTGAAGTTCCAGCGCTCGCGTATCTTGTTCTCCAGGAACCGCTTGTAAGGCTCCTTGACATACTGGGGCAAGTTGGCATAGAACACAAAACTGGGCACCCTCGTATCGGGAATCTGTGCGCAGTACTTGATTTTGATGTACTTGCCCTTCATCGATGGCGGCGGGCACGCTTCGATGAGCGGCAGCATCTCCTCGTTCAAGCGGGCGGTGGACACACGGCGGCGGCGGTTCTCGTAAACGTCCCTGGCGGTCTCCAGCACGCGGAAGATGCGCTGCTTGGTAAGCGCCGAGGCAAAGATGATGGGGAAGTCGCCGAAGGGGGCCATGCGCTCACGTATTGCATTCTCCATGGTCTTCATCACCACGGTATCCTTGTCGGGCACCAGGTCCCACTTGTTGACCACCACCACCAGGCTCTTCTGGTTGCGCTGTATGACCTGGAAGATGTTCAAGTCCTGCCCCTCGATGCCTCGTGTGGCGTCCAACATGAGAATGCACACATCGCTGTTCTCGATGCTGCGTATGGAGCGCATCACGCTGTAGAACTCCAGGTTCTCGCTCACCTTGCTCTTGCGCCTGATGCCGGCCGTGTCCACGAGGTAGAAGTCGAAGCCGAACTTGTCATATCTCGTGTAGATGCTGTCGCGCGTGGTTCCTGCGATGTCTGTCACGATGTTGCGCTCCTCGCCTATGAACGCGTTCACAAGGCTTGACTTCCCCACATTGGGCCGCCCCACCACAGCAAAGCGCGGGATGTCCTCGTCGGGCAGGGCCGACGGCTCCCTGGGGAATTTCTCCATGACCAGGTCAAGCAGGTCTCCCGTACCCGCACCCGTGGCGGCCGAGATGCACACAGGGTCTCCCAACCCCAGCGCGTAGAACTCCGCTGCCAGGTACTGCTCGTTGTTGTCAACCTTGTTGCACACAAGCACCACGGGCTTCCCCGCACGCCGGAGTATGCCCGCGACGGCCTCGTCGAGGTCGGTCACGCCATTGTGGGCATCCACCAGGAAGAGCGTCACATCGGCCTCCTCGGTGGCCAGCGCCACCTGCTTGCGTATCTCCTCCTCGAAGATATCGTCGGAATTGACCACCCATCCGCCGGTGTCAATGACCGAGAACTCTTTCCCTGCCCACCCGCACTTGCCGTACTGCCGGTCCCGTGTCGTGCCCGCCTCGTCGCTCACGATGGCGTGACGCGTCTGTGTCAGGCGATTGAACAGTGTGGACTTCCCCACATTGGGACGCCCCACAATAGCAACCATGTTTGACATTCTCTTGCTTGTTAATCCAAATTATACCCAAAGGCCTTCATGGCCCGGTCGCTGCTGCGCCAGTCCTTGTCGACTTTGACAAAGACCTCCAGATAGACACTCTTCCCGAAGAAGCGCTCCAGGCTCTTCCTCGCCTCGGTGCTCACGCGCTTGAGCGCCACGCCCCGGTGGCCTATGATGATGCCCTTCTGGCTCTCTCGCTCCACATAGACGACAGCGTTGATGTGTATCCTGCGGTCATCCTCGTGGAACTTCTCCACCACCACCTCCACGCTGTAGGGTATCTCCTTGTCATAATAGAGGAGTATCTTCTCGCGTATGATCTCGGTGACAAAGAAGCGGGCGGGCTTGTCGGTCCACTGGTCCCGGTCGAAATAGGCATGGCTCTCGGGCAGGAGTTCCCCGACGCGTCTGAGCACCAGGTCCACATTGAAGCGGTGCAGGGCGCTGATGGGGATGATCTCCGCCTGGGGGAGCACGGCATGCCACTGCTCCACCTTCTCGGTCAGAGCCTTCTGGTCAGAGAGGTCTATCTTGTTGACCAGCACCAGCACGGGCACCTTCATGTGGCTCACCTTCTCCAGGAATCCGGCGTTCTTGCCGGGTGTCTCCACCATGTCGGTGACGTAGAGCAGCACGTCGGCGTCCTGCAGCGCGCTCTCGCTGAACTGGAGCATCTGCTCCTGCAGCTTGTAGTTGGGCTTGAGCACCCCCGGAGTGTCGGAGAAGCAAATCTGCATGTCGGGGGTATTCAGGATGCCCATGATGCGGTGGCGCGTGGTCTGCGCCTTGAAGGTGGCTATGGAGATGCGCTCTCCCACCAGCAGGTTCATCAGCGTGCTCTTGCCCACATTGGGATTGCCCACGATATTCACGAAACCGGCCTTGAACATGTGCCTCGCTCCTTTCCTGTCATGCGTTCTCGCCGCGACGGCGCAGGGCATACCACTGCTCGCGGGTCATCAGCCCCTCCTTGTAGAACTGCGCGGGTTCCTTGGCGGCCTCGGCTGCCCCGTCGTAGCCCCACACCATATAGCTCGCGCCCCATGTGAATCCGGCTCCGAAGGCTGTGAAGATGAGCCTGTCGCCCTTCTTGAGCCTGGGCTCGTACTCCCACAGGCACAGGGGGAGCGTGCCGCCCGAGGTGTTGGCCATGTGGTCGATGTTGATCATCACATGGTCCTCGGCGACTCCGATGCGCGCCGCCACCGACTTCTCGATGTTGATGTTGGCCTGGTGAGGCACCACCCAGTCCACATTGCCGGCGTCCAGGCCATTGCGCTCGGCGATGGTCTTCACGGCCGCGCTCATGTCGAGCACGGCGTGCTTGTACACCGCGCGGCCCTCCTGGTACACGAAATGCTCGCGCGCGTCCACGGTCTCGTGGCTGGGCATGCGCGCCGAGCCTCCCGCCGCCATGTGCAGGTTCTGGTAGCCCTTGCCGTCCACGCGGTAGTAGCCGTCCATGAGTCCCACCTCCTCGGTGGTGGCCTCCATCATCACGCACGCGGCCCCGTCGCCGAAGATGGGGCAAGTGTTGCGGTCCTGGTAGTTGGTCATGCTTGACATCTGGTCGCCCCCGCACACGATGACACGGTGACAGCGCCCCGAGCGCAGGTAGCCCGCAGCGGCCTCCATGGCATACAGGAAACCCGCGCAGGCGGCCTCCATGTCATACCCGAAGGCGTTCTTGAGCCCGCAATTGCCTATCACAAGCGACGCGGTGGAGGGGAAATGGTAGTCGGGTGTGGTGGTGGCGCACAGCACCAGCTCCACCGTGTCGGGGTCGACGGCGGTCTTGCGCAGCAGCTGGCGCACGGCACGCGTCATCATGTAAGATGTGCCCGCGCCCTGCTCGGGCTTCAGTATATGGCGTGTCTTCACACCGATGCGCTCCATGATCCACTCGTCGGAAGTGTCCACGATGCGGGACATCTCCTCGTTGTCGAGTATGTAGTCGGGCACATATCCGCCCACACCGGTTATCACGGCATTCAGTCTTTCCATTGTCTGTTGTTTCTAAGTGATTCACACACGCACACGCGCGAAGTTGTGCCCGCGCGCGGGTCAGCAAAGTTAAAGCCGCATTAGTCCCTGTTCTGTGCGCACAGGCAGGGACTGGTGCGGCTCATCTCCGTTTGTGCGGCAGTCAGGCCTCTTTCGCGATGGCGACCTTGCCGCGATAGTAACCGCAGGCAGGGCACACGGTGTGGTAGATATGGAATTCCCCGCAATTGGAGCATACTGCCAGCGCGGGAGCCACAGCCTTGTCGTGGGTTCTTCTCTTGAGTGTCCTGGTTTTGGACTGTCTTCTTTTTGGATGTGCCATTTCTTCGTTTATTTATTGTTGTCTAATATTTTCCTCAGTCCGCTCCAGCGTCCGTCGGCGGGAGCCCCTCCGGCTCCTCCGGGCTCGCGGGCCTCATACTGTCCCAGCAGCCGTTCCACCTCGCCGCTGCACTGGCCGTCGGGATGCACGTGCCTCAGGGGCACTTCCAGCGAGATGAGCTCGTAGATGTTCCACGCCACGTTCACCTCGCCGGTGTCCTCCGGCACGGTTATCGACTCGCCGTCATCCTCATACTCCCCGCCCCACCGGGCTGCAAGTTCCCTGTGGAGCGAGACGCGCAGGGACATGGGCTCCAGGCAGCGGTCGCACGCCACCTGCACCTCGCCCTCGATATGGAAGAGCATCTCCATGGCTCCGCCCACCGGCTTGACACACAGGGTCACATCGGCCTCGCCCGACTGGATGTCCGCACTCTGGACCCCGGCAAAAAAGTCAGTGTCCACGTGCCACTCGTACTCCTGCGTGCCAGTGGCCACTGCCCTGAAGTCTACCTTGTACCGGTCCAGTCTGTCCATCGGGCTGCAAAATTACGGTTTTTTCACCGAACGGGCTAAAAAAGGGAGTTAAATTTTGCTGACTCAGCGCATTTTGATTTCTATGCGGAAGGTTGTGCCCCGTCCCGGCTCGGAGTTCTTCACATATATCCGCCCATGATGATACTCCTCGACAATGCGCCTGGCCAGAGAGAGTCCCAGCCCCCAGCCCCGCCTCTTGGTGGTGAAGCCTGGCGCGAAGACCGCGCGGAACTTGTTCCTGGGTATCCCCTTGCCCGTGTCGGACACCTCCAGCACGGCCAGGGTGTCCTCGCTGAAGGCCGTGAGCGTGATGCTGCCCTCGCCCTCCATGGCGTCAATGGCGTTCTTGCACAGGTTCTCCACCACCCACTCGAAGAGCGAGGAGCACAGGGGAACGATGAGCGGCTGCTTGGGCACGGAACACGAGATGCGCACACGGTTGCTCGCCCTGCGGCTCATGTACCGCGCCACACTCTCCAGCACGTCGTTGAGGCTCTCGGGGCGGAGCTCGGGGAGTGACCCTATCTTGCTGAACCGCTCGGCTATGCGCTGCAGCCGCTCCACATCCCCGCCCATCTCGCGCAGCAGCTCGTCGTCGGGGTAACTCTCGCGCAGCACCTCCTGCCAGGCCATCAGGCTGCTGATGGGCGTGCCCAGCTGGTGTGCGGTCTCCTTGCTCAGCCCCACCCACACCTTGTTCTGCTCGGCGCGCTTGCTGCTCAGCAGGGCAAAGATGACGACCACCACAAAGACAAACACCAGGCCCAGCTGCACATAGGGCCACCAGGCCAGGCGACGCAGCAGCAGGCTGTCGGCATAGCATATCTCCATGTAGTCGGTGGAGGAGAGATACACCCGTATCACATGTCCCGCGCCCGCCATGGAGCGTGCCTTCCGCCTGACCACCCGCATCTGTTCCTCGCGGCTTCCCTCGCGCAAGGGGATGTTCCTGTAGTCCCGCACCTCGCCGGCACGGTCGAGCACCACCACGGGAATGGTGCTGTTGCTGTTGAGCACCGCGAGCACCAGGGTGAGGTCGGTATTTTCGTCGGCGCTGTTGAGCGAGCGCATGGCCTGGCCCCATATCTCCATCTTCCGCTGCTCCTCGCGCTTGAGGTCACGCACCAGGAAATGGGAGATGACCAGCGACCCAACGCTCACGGCCACGGCCATGACCACAAGCAGGATTTTCACCTGCCGCATTCTGTCTGTCCACTGCATCTTGTCTTAATAACGTCTCGCACCCCGATTTTATTGCCAAGGCACAAAGACAGGCGACGCGGGACACGGAATCCGTGGCAATGGAGCAAGCCGCAAGCCGCAAGCCGCAAGACCCCCACGGGGCAGGCGCCGGCGGACACCGGGAAACGCAGTGCGCTGCAATCGCCAACGCAGTGCGCTGCATCTGCCAACGCAGTGCGCTGCATCTGCCAACGCGGCGCGCTGCATCTGCCAACGCGGCGCGCTGCATCTGCCAACGCGGCGCGCTGCAATCGCCAACGCGGCGCGCTGCACCAGACAACTCATGCCGCCATGGGGGACTGCGCGCCCACAGTCCATCCCCCCGAGAAAGGGCCGGGAAGAATGCCTTAAAATCCCCACATCACCGCTCCAAGTTCAAAATAAGCCGTACCTTTGCGGCCATGAAAGGACTCCATGCTCTCATTATATATATATTTGCCCTCTCGTGCCTCTCATGCCGGCATGAAGGCAACGACCTGCCGGAGCCCGTAGCCGAGGCCGAGCGCACGGTCATCGTGTATGTGGCGGCCGAGAACAGCCTGTCGACCTACGCCGTCGCCGACTCGCTGGAGATGGCAAGGGCCGCGGGCAACATCCCCGCCGGCTGCAACCTGGTGCTCTACATGGACCGGGACGAACTGCCCACCATCACCTGGATGACCCGCGAGCATGGGGTGAGGCTGTGGCGCAAATACACGCGCGACGTGGACAGCACCGACTCACTCACGATGCAGCGCACGCTGGAGGAAATGGCAAGGGCTTTCCCCGCCAGGCACTACGGGCTGGTGCTGTGGTCGCACGCCAGCGGATGGATTCCACGCAGGAAAACCTTCGGGATTGACAACAACCGCAACAGTGCCTACTCCAACAGCGGCTCACAGATGGAGATCCCCACCCTGCGCGGCGTGCTGGAGCATCTGCCCCACCTTGACTTCATCCTCTTCGACGCCTGCATGATGCAGAGCGTGGAGGTGGCGCACGAACTGAGGAACACGGCCGACTGGCTGATAGGGTCGCCCTCGGAGATTCCGGGCAACGGCGCGCCCTACGACCTCATCATGCCTGCCATGATGAGGGGGGAGGCCACGGCCGTGGCCGAGGAGTACTACCGGCACTACAGCGGCGGCAGGGGAGTCGCGCTCTCGGTGGTCGACTGCCACAGGATGGACAGCCTGGCCCTGCTCACGGCACCCCTGGTGGACAGCCTGTGGCGAGGCAGAGCCAGCGTGCCCACCCAGGACGTGCAGAGGTACACCACCTTTGACAACAGCCTGCACCGTCCCGAAGCCCAGGACATCAGGGGCATGATGCGCACCCTGCTGCCCGACAGCCTGTTCCGCCCCTGGGAAAGCATGCTGCTGCGCACGGTGGTGTGGCACAAGGCCACCCCCAGCTGGGAGAGCGTCTATAGCGGCTACGAGCACCACAACCTCACCGACCCCGGGCACTACAGCGGCCTCTCGATGTTCGTGCCACAGGAGAAATACGACTCCTACGGCTGGAACGCCGCCTTCAGGCAGACCTCCTGGTACCAGGCCGCAGGGTGGAAGGGCACGGGGTGGTGAGAAGTTTCCCGCGCCAGACGCACGCGTTCCGCGAAATTCCAGTAATTTTGCACACCGACATACTATCACACACACATACACACGCCATGCTATTTGACAAAGAAACCTACATACAGCGCCGGCAGGCTCTGAAGCAGCGGCTGGGTGGCGGACTGGTGCTCCTCTTCGGCAACAATGACGCTCCGGCCAACTATCCCTCCAACGTATACCGCTTCCGCCAGGACAGCACCTTCCTGTACTTCTACGGCCTGCACCGCGAGGGACTGGTGGGCGTGATGGACACCGACAGCGGACAGGAGACCCTGGTGGGCGATGACATCAGCATCGAGGACATCGTGTGGTACGGGCAGGTGGACAGCGTGGCCACCATGGCCAGCCAGTGCGGCGTGGCCCACAGCGCGCCCATGAAGAGCCTGCAGGCCATGGTGGAGAAGGCACGCAGGCAGGGGCGGCGCATACACTTCCTGCCCCCATACCGCCACGACACCATGATACAGCTCATGGACCTCACCGGCATACACCCGCGCGACCAGCGCGACCATGCGTCGCTCGACCTCATCATGGCGGTCATCGACCAGCGCGCGGTGAAGAGCCGGGGCGAGATAGAGGAGATAGAGCGCGCCTGCGCCATAGGGCACGACATGCACACCACCGCCATGCGCCTGTGCCGTCCGGGCGTGACCGAGCAATACATAGCGGGCGTGATAGGCGGCATCGCCAGCAGCCGGGGCTGCATGGTCTCGTTCCCCTCCATCGTCACCATGCACGGTGAGATCATGCACGGATACCCCAGCCCCAGGCCCCTGGAGGCAGGGCGGCTCATGCTGTGCGACGCGGGAGCCGAGACCAACGAGAACTACTGCAGCGACAACACGCGCACCACGCCCGTGAGCGGGCGCTTCACACAGCGGCAGCGCGAGATATACAGCATCGTGGAGGAGTGCCACGACCATGTGCTGGAGGTGGCCGCACCCGGAGTGAAATGGTGGGACGTGCACATGGACGTGTGCCGCATGATGACCGGGCGGCTGAAGGAACTGGGCCTGATGAAGGGCGACACCGAGGAGGCCGTGAGGGCAGGCGCGCACGCGATGTTCATGCCGCACGGACTGGGGCACATGATGGGCATGGACGTCCATGACATGGAGGGACTGGGGCAGACCTACGTGGGCTTTGACGGTGAGGTGAGGCCCAACCTGGAGCAGTTCGGGACCAATTGCCTGCGCTGCGGGCGAAGGCTGCACGAGGGATGGGTGATGACCGACGAGCCGGGCATCTACTTCATCCCCGCACTCATCGACGACTGGAAGGCCAGCGGACACTGCGCCGACTTCATCAACTTCCCCCTGCTGGAGACCTACAAGGACTTCGGCGGCATACGCATCGAGGACGACTTGCTCATCACACGTGACGGCTGCCGCTTCCTGGGACGGGAGCGTATCCCCTACCACATCGGCGATGTGGAGGAGTATGTGGCACAGGCCAGGGAAGGGCTGGACTGACGGCCCGCGATGTCCCCATTGCCCATCCGACAGGCAAGCAAACAAAATCACACATATCCAACAAACATCAACAATGAGAAAACTCATCATCCTGGGCCTGGCGGCCCTCATGGTTGCACCAGCCATGGCAAAGAAGAAAAAGGAGGAGGCCAACAAGGACTCCCTCATCTTCACCACGGTCATCGCCAACCCCGTGACCAGCATCAAGAACCAGAACAGCAGCGGAACCTGCTGGGCCTACTCCTCCCTGGCGTTCCTGGAGAGCGAGATACTGAAGAAGCATCCCGACATGAAGGACATCGACCTGTGCGAGTCGTTCCTCGTGAGCAAGACCTATGTAGACCGCGCCGACAAGCACGTGCGCACCCACGGCGACGCGAGCTTCTCCCAGGGAGGGAGCTTCGAGGACGCCATCTGGTGCATGGAGCACAACGGGCTCATCCCCGAGGGCATCATGCCCTACCCCACCACCCTGTACGGTGACTCCCTCTTCAACTTCGAGAACTTCTTCCCCCCCATGGAGGCTTACCTCGCCGCCATATCCAAGGGCAAGCAAAAGAAAATCAACCCCGCCTGGAAGAAAGACCTGCAGCACATGCTGGACAATTACTTCGGGGTGTGCCCCACCGAGTTCGAGTACAAGGGGGTGAAGTACACGCCACAGTCTTTCGTGAAGGACTATCTGGGGCTCGACCCCAAAGACTATGTGTCACTCACCAGTTACAGCCACCAGCCCTTCTACGGCACATTCGCCCTGGAGATTGAGGACAACTGGCGCTGGGCAAGCAGTTACAACCTTCCCCTGGACGAACTGATGCGCGTGATGGAGGAGAGCGTGAAGAACGGATGGACCTTCGCATGGGGCGCCGATGTGAGCGAGGACGGATTCCGCCGCCGCACAGGCAAGAACAAGTGCGTGGCCACCGTGCCCGACACCAAGAAGGCAGCAGGCGTGGGCAGTGACCAGAGCCGCTGGACAGGCGAGAAGGAAGGCGCCAAGATATCACAGGCCGACGGTGCCGGCGAGAAGGTCATCACACAGGAACTGCGCCAGCAGGGCTACGATGACTGGGAGACAACGGATGACCACGGCATGCAGATTTACGGCATCGCCAAGGACCAGAACGGCAAGGAGTACTTCATGATGAAGAACTCATGGGGCGACTACGGCCCATACAAGGGCTTCTGGTATGTGAGCAAGCCCTACGCGGCCTACAAGACCATGAACATCGTCATCAACAAGAACGCCATCCCCGCAGACATCCGCGCCAAGCTGGGTATCTGACAGGCGACCCACAACCCCACAAGAAAAGGATTGCCCACCACTGGGCAGTCCTTTTTTTTGTGTGAGGGCGGGGAGGCAGAAGTGTTACTTGGAACCCATGCGCCCCGGGGGCTGAGACCGGGAGGCCAGCGCGCCCACCCTTGCTGGCGGATACCAGCCAGGAATCCGACGCGCCCAGAGGGCTTCAGGCCGGGAGACCGCTGTGATTGCCTGGTGCAAGGAGACGAGCGATTGCGGGCACGCGCCTGCAAGGTGAACCGGGAAGCATGGCACCGAGCATGAAGCCCCCATGCCGCCCAAGCCCTCCCCCCAAGGCGAAGCATCCTGGCCACAGCCACACACAAGCGAAGGCGTGCCAGACAAAGCCGGCACGCCTTCGCTATCATACGGGCAATACTGGAGAACTATCTCAGCACCTTCCTGCCGTTCACTATGATGACCCCACGGGAGTTCTTGCCGGCAAGCACACCATCAAGGGTGTAGGCACGCGAGCCTGCGCCCGTGCTTCCTGCCACGCCCTCGACAGCATCGGGGCCATCATAGGGGAAGCCGCAGAGACGAGTGTAGTCGCCACGCTTCACCTGCCACTCCAGCAGAGGATAACCATTGCCCACAGCTCCATCGGTGCTCCAGCCTGCCCATGCCGACACAGCCTGGGCAATGGCCTCGCGGTTCTGTCCATCATAGTAGAGCACGTTACCCGCTTCGCACGTCTCGCCCTGGCCGACGAAGCCCTCTGCCAGGCTTCCGTTGGCCTTGCCTGCACCATAACTGTTGGAGACGGCAAGTGCAGAGGCGTTGGCACCCACCAGGTCACCCACCGAGCCATCGCCGCTCACGGCCGCATTGGCATAGCAGTTGGCGACCTTGGCCTCGCCCTGTGCCATACCGGAGATACCACCTGCGTTGCCCTGGGCATTCACCTTGCCATGGAAATAACTGCCCATCACACAGGTCACACCCTCGTAACCCTCACGGCCAAGCACACCGGCCAGCACACCCGTGTGGGCAGCCTTGCCGCCATCCACCACAGCATTGTAGAAGCCGATGTTCTTCACCTCGCCACAGAGCACGCCGAAGAAACCTGCCTCGCAGTGGTTGTCCTTGTTGGCAAAGACACGCACATTCTTCACCACATGCCCGTCGCCGTCAAGTGCCACATAGCGGTTGGTCGGGCACTCGGTGCTGTTGCCATAGCAGGTGCTGTTGACGGGATACCAGCCATTGCCACCCAGGTCAATGTCCGCTGTGAGGCGGAAGCAAGTGGTCTTGCCCTCCTCCAGGCATCCCTGCATGCCCTGCAGGTCGGCCGCGTTGGCTATCAGATAGGGTTCCTCCTGGGTGCCTCGTCCCTTGGTGTCGAGCAAGGTAGCCGTCAGGGTGGAATGGTTCATGTCAAACTCGATGAGATAGCGTCCAGCCGTGGCCACATGCCAGGTGCGGTCGAGTCCGCGCACCAGGCTGTCCACACGCTCGCCGCTGACGACATCCAGGTACTGGGTCGCGCTGCCATAGCGAGCCTCGGTCCAACTCTTGCGCGCGGTGGTGCTGTAATTGGCCATGTCGGTGTTGCTGCGGCATGCCATGATGCCAAACGAGCAATAGGGATTGGCATTGTCATGCACCATATCCACGGTGCCCACATAGCGTCCATCGCCCACATGCTGCAGGGGCCACTGCTCGGTGTTCTTCCATCTCTCCACTCCACCGTTGCGGTTGGCCAGCGTGCCGGTCACATACACCTGGCTGGCCCACCTGTACTCACCCCTGAGCCGGAAGTCCACCGTCATGCTGTCGAGGTCAAGCGTGATATCATAGGCGCCATTGAGAGCCTGATAGTCCGTGCCACCCTCCTGCACGCCAAAGGTGTGGTGGGCAGGCGTGATGAAATTGTCATTGGGAGCATCACACTTCAGCACCGTATTGACACGGCGGAAGTAAAGTCCGGAACGCTGGTCGGAGTTGGCCATCCGGCTGCGGTCCTGCAGAGTCACAGTACCTGTCCACTTGCCCTCGGCATTCCTGTAAAGAGGATAGAGCGTGCACATGCGCGAATAGTCCCAGTTGCCATCCTCGCTGCCGGGATCCCGCAGGTCGCCCTGCACATATATCACGCCACCGAAGCGCGGGTCGTCCATCAGCGCGGCTATCCTCTCCCTCACCTGCCCATCGGTGAGCGTGCCACCATACAGGATATCGCCCAGTTCGTTGCTCAGGTCTGACATATAGTTCTTCAGTTCGCCCTCCTTCAGGTCATCGGCCATGGCATTGGCGTACTCGAAGTAGTCCAGCAGCTGGCTGTAGAGCACCTTGCTGGAGTCTATGGCCTCAAACTCTGAGTTGATGTGGCACAGGATGTTCAGTTTCCCCTCGGCGTCGGATGCCTTCTGCGCATCTCCGATGAGCGAGTTGATGCGCTCGGAATGAGCCACGCTGAAGTACTGCTGCTGGTCAACCCTCTGCAGTTCCATCGTATCCAGGCGAGCCGAATACTGTACGAGCATGGCATTGACCGCCTCGTTGCTGGTACCACGGTAAGTGAGGTGGAAGTCGCCCCAGATGGTGAGGTTCTTGTTTCTCCAGGGTGTCTCACCATTGCGTATGCCCAGGCGAAGCGTGCCTCCCCTTACCACCGCATACGCACTCTGAAGGTACCGGTGCCCGTTGAAGGCAAAGCTTGCGGTATATACATTGTCGGGCACATAGCCTGTGAGGATATCCATATCCTTGCTTGCCGTCTGCTCGCCATTGTGTGGCGCGCTCGTGTCATTCTCGCTGTCATAGCGGCAGTTGACACCATTGACTGCATCGGCATAGTCGATGATATCGGCATATACACTCTTCACAGGAGTGGCAAACTCGTTGAGGAAGAGCCTTGCAGGTATGACATCCGTGCCGTCATAGAGCCCCTGCATGCCCTCGCCCGGACGATGGAATGCATTGACGCGCAGCTCGTAGATGCCATCCTTGAGGCCCGTTATTTCCTGTGACACCTCAAAAGCCGTATTGTAGCCAGCAGCCACAGGGAACACATCGGTAAAGCCACTGTTCTCCTGCATGTTCCAGCCATTGCCCGAATGGCTCGTGGCCACTGCCCATCCCTTCCAGTTGGCCTCAGTGAAGCGCGGGTTGGTGATGAGCGGTGTGACATCCATACCCTCGGCACCAGCCTCTTTCACAGCATCGGCAAGCAGCAGCCTGGCGAAGTCGCATTCCTGAGCCAGTGCCCCGGTGCCTATCTGACGATACTCGGTGATATAACCCGATGTGCCGTTGGGGAATTCCTCCGAGGGCTCTTCCTCCTGTGTGAGATAAGTCTCCAGGCGGTCGGCGGCATCGCCCGACATGCTCTGGGCATTGGCCTGCCAGTACTGCAGTATCTCGGCCACCAAAGCCTTGTACGAGGCATATGCGGCGACACTCAGTTTCACGGCATCGGGATAGCGGCTGGCCTTGTCGGCTGCATCCAGGATATCCTGAGGCGAGGTGAGCGTGGCAGCCTGCTCCACCACCTCGGCATACTCCTCCTTGAGGTTCTCCTGGCCTTCCAGGTCGTCCAGCTCCTGCGCATCACCGGCCACCTGTTTGGCTATCAGGCCGTATGCCTTGTCGTCGTCGCCCATATAGATCAGGCGCAGGCGGTCAACCACCATCTGCTTGCCAGCCTGTTCCACAGCCGAGCAGAAGCCCAGCAGAGTGGTGTCGGCCGTGACTGCGAAGTAGAGGTCGTTCCAGTACTTGCCCTTGCCCATATACACAGCCGCGCCCTTGGCGTCAGCAGGCACATAGGTGTCATTGGCCAGCCTGGTCTCCGACAGTCCGTCATTGAGCTTGTACTCCATGGCACCGGCTGTGACATCCTTCAGCCGTCGCGCTACCCTCTGCCCGTTGCTCTCGGCATACACATACACATTGCGCAGGAGTTCATCGGCCAGCGTGCCCGAGGCATAAGCCTCGTCACTGAGTGCAGCCGAGCGTGCGAATCCCTGCACGCGAAGCCTATAGACGCCTGATTTGAGCGAGGCCACAGGCTGGTACACGTCAAAGGTCTTGGCCGTCACCGAGGCCACGCCATTGGCCACGACGGGCTCCGTGCCCTCCCAAGCGAAGGCATCTGCATTGAAGTCGGGATTCTTGATGGCCTTCACAAATCCTGTGAAGTCGGCATCCTCCAGTCCGCACACCTTGCAGAAGCCATCCTCGAAGGAGTGTGGGGGGATGCTAATCTCATTGTTGTTGGAATAGACCACCGAGGTGGGGTCGGCCGACCCGTCGCACAGCATCTTACCCTTGGGGTACACACGGGCATGCCCATTGGCGAAAGGCACCGGCTGGTCATCTGCGGCCATGCCATTGTCGATGTTCTGGAACCATGTGATGCGGGTCTGGTCGCCATTGAGCTTGTAGCACAGCGAGCCGTCGGTGATGTTGTCATACTCGATGAGGATGCCCTGCTCGCCCGCTGTGCTGTAGAGGTTGGCGAGAGAGCCGTTGCTGTGGCGCACCATGTACATGTCAGCACGGTCGCTTCCCGTCACCTCGCTGCATGTCCAGCAGTTGGACACCTTGGGGCTGTTGCTCCCCGCCCATCCTGCAATAGCGGCACACTCAGTTGAGCCCACTATCTGCCCTGTGGAGAAGCAGTTCTCGATGGTCACACTGGCACGGCTTCCCGTGTTGGCCCCGAAGATGCCCGAAGCCTGCTTGCCGGAGGCACTCACATTGGCCATATTGCCAATGTTGCGGATGACCACGGTGCCGCCTTGGGGAGCACCTCCCACAAATGCCACACACTCGCCGGTGCCGCTGATAGAGCAGGTCTCGTCCATGAGCGCGTTCTCAATCACCGCACCATCGCCAATGACTCCGAAGAAGCCCACATAGTTGCCTGTGGCATTGATGATGAGATTGGTGATGCGGTGTCCCTGCCCGTCAAAGTGCCCGGTATAGGGGGAAACGGCATTGCCCATGGGCAGGAACTGGTCGCAGTAGTCTGTCATGTCGATGTCCTGGGTGAGGCGGAAGCTGTAGTCACCATGCTTGTACTCGTTGACCATGCGCTGTATCCAGTTCAACTGGGAGGCATTGCCCACCTGGTAGTGTCCGTCCTGCATGGGGACGTAGTCGGCCTGGGGAGTTCCGCAGTTGACACAGAAACCGTCCTTGTACTCATGAGGTGGTTTCTCGCCACCCTTCTGATTGGAATAGGACACGTCACCTGTGGGAGTGCCGTCGCATCCTACCGAGCCATTGGCATACACCTGTCCGCCCTCGATATACAGGGGCATGGGATAGGCGTCAGTGCCCACCCTCTGATACCACTTGATGGTTGCCTGGTCGCCATTGAGCAGATAGCAGAGCTCGCCACCACCGGCGGGATTGTCGGTAGCCCATCCATCATAGATGCCCTGGCCGCACTCCTCGGTCTGGCTCAGGTCATAGCAGTTGGCCAGCGTCACCGTGCCTGGTTCATAGGAGATGAGGTTGCACTTATAATCAAACTTGCCGCCGGCATAGCCTGCGCCCGTGATGGTGCCCACGTTCACACAGTTGGTGAGCAGGCTGCCGCCCTTGTTGATCCAGGAGCAGAAGGCCGTGGCAGGGTTGCCTGTGACTTCACCAGCATTGATACAGTCTATCAGGTTGATGACAGGGTAGGCACTTGCGCCCGACCCTATGAGCCCCGAGGCAGAGCCCTCGGAGAAGACGGTGGCCTCGTTCACACAGTTGCTCAGCACCAGGGGTGAGCCTGCATCAGTCTGCACTGTGCCTATGATGCCACCCACCTGGTTGGCGCCCGTAATCTCGCAACTCTTGTCGATGATGAGGTTGCTTATCACGGTGCCGCCGCGCACATAGCCAAAGAAGCCCACGCCTGTGCCTGTGGAGTTCAGCGTCATGTTCTTGATGCGGTGTCCCTGTCCGTCAAACTTGCCATTGAACTTGTATGTAACGTTCTGACCGATGGGTGAATGGGCATTCTCCACACCCTGGAAGTCAATGTCGGCAGTGAGCTTGCCACAGATGGTGGTCAGGTGAGCCTCATTGACCAGGGCTGCAAACCACTCCACGTCCTTGGCTGTGGCAAGGGGATAATAGCCCTTCTCGTCCAAGGCGATGTGGTCGGGCAGCAGGGAGTTGCACACCGAGCAGCGTCCGTCCACATCCACATGCTGTGGCTTGGGGGTGGTGTTCTCATTAGAGTAGGCGAGTTCGCCGTCAAGCGGAGTGCCGTCGCAGCGGATGTTGCCGTTCCCATACACTTGCTTGTGCGAGGCAAAGGGCACTGGATAGGGGTCTGAGCCGAGGCTCTGGAAGAAGACTGTGCCGCCTGCATTCTTGCAGAGCAGGTAACACAATTCGCCCGATGTCACCATCGACTGGGTAAGATAGGTAACGCCCGATGCGGGAGTGGAGGCATCCATGTTCTGCTGATAGCAGTAGCAGTTGGTGGTGCTCACCGAGCCCATGGGATTGGCAAAGGCTGCCGTGCTGGGCAATCCGGTCTCCATGATGGAGACACAGTTGGTGAACGACGTGGCGGCACTCTTGCTCACCCATCCCACGAAACCGTGGTTGAAGCCATTCACACCCGTCACCTTGTAGGCTGACACGCAGTTGACAAACTGCGTGGGCGAGGATGAATACCCTATGAATGCGCCATTGGAGGCATTGCCCCCGCAGTCCACATCGAAGGTTGCAGTCACCACCACGTTCTCAAAGGTACAGTTGCCACCTGTATTGGCCGCCAAAGCAGCACAGTTCTTGTAGGTGGCCTTCACGTTGCCATCCACCACCAGGTTTTTCACGGTACCAGCCAGCTTGCCAAACATACCCGTCTGCTCACCCTTGAAGTCATAGTTGAGCGTGATGGTGTGACCGCCCCCATCAAAGGTACCGGCATAGGCCGACGTGGTGCACAGTCTGAAGTCGAGTTCCCCAATGTCTGCCGTCAGCAGCACATTGGTCTTCTCGTACCCCGAGAGTTTGGTCCATGACTGCAAGTCAGCCTTGCTGCCTATCAGGTACGCACCTTCCCCGTTGGTGGAAAGCGTCTGGCTTCCACATTCGCTCCCCCACAGCCACATCGTGGCCAGAAGAAGCAGTGAGAATAAATCTCTCTTCATTTTCTTTGGTTTTCGGAAAGTTAGTAAATCATATCCATTATCAATTCTCTTCTCTATCCTGCTTGACCTTGCCATCATGCGGGCTGCACACTGGGCAGGGACTCACCTCACGTATTTCCTCCCGCTCATTATATATGCCCTTGGCTGGAATGCGCGAGGCGGGCAGCTTGCGTCACATCAGGTCATGGATACCGGTGTGCCCCGCACGTCTCTCCTGACATGGCACAGAGATGGCAGTCCCTGTGCCGCCTGCCTCCACCTCCTCAATACGGAAGTTGTCCACACGGAACTTGCCAGTCCTGTCGGTGCCCACGGCAGGAGTGCCGCCCCCCCCCTCAGCAAACCCGACTTTATTCCCAGTGTCAGACCCTCGCCTTCCTGCACAGTGACGGTCACGCTCACCTCCTGCATGCTCTTGGCATCAAGCCTGGCTCCTGTGTAGCAGGCAAAGGTGCTGTGCTCACCCTGGGTAAGATTGCCGGTATAGGAGTAGGCCGAGCCCATTTCCTGAAACCATCCCTGGCTGGGCACAGGACATTCCCGCACACTCTGCCGCTGGCTAACAGGCATTGGGATGAATCACTCCACCGCTTCGCCCAGTAGCACCATCCGCCCGTCCATGAGCAGTTCCTCGCGTGCGCGCATGTAGTCCATCACCTGCTCCACCTGTATCTCGGGCTCATGGGGGAGATGCAGGCTTGTCGCCTCGATGGGGCCTTCCCTCAGTAGTGATATGATTTCCAGTCTGATACGGCGGAAGTCGGCATCGGAAAGATTGCGCTGCTTCTCCTCCAGACACACATCACACATGCCGCAGGGACGCGCCCCCCTCTCACCGAAATAACGCAGGAGCATGACACTGCGGCACTGGTCGGTGCTCTTCACATACTCCTGCATGGCATGCAGGCGGTGCTCGAAGGCGCGCCTGCGGTCGGCATAGGCCGCGCGCGGGAAGGTGATGTCCGCCCGCCCGGGACGGCGCACCAGGAACGTGATGTGGGGAACATGCCTTCGGGGAATATAGGAGATGGCACCGCGACGCGAGTAGTCCGCCAGGCAATGATAGACATCATCTACACTGAGACCTGTCTCTGAAGCCACCAGTTCCTCGTCGATATACACATAGTCGACGAATATGCCGCCATAGTTGCGGAACAGGGACATGAACACAGGCTCGCTGCGTGCGTCAAGCGCGCCGAGCAGGGCGTTGCGTGTGGCATTGACACGCACGCGGCTCTGCCCGTCCTCGGCGTCGCGATAGCAAATATAGCCAGCGTTGTGCAGTATGGTGAGCGCGCTGTGGAGCATGAGGGGGTGATAGTGGAACAGGCGGCAGAACTGACCCACATTGAACTCGCGGGTCACATGCCAGCCGTCACCGACGGCCAACTGATAATAGCAGCAGATGTCCTCGTAGGCATTCCTTATATAGTCCTCGTCGGGATAGCGCTGGCCGGGGCGGCGGTCGGAATAGGCCAGTTCACGCCCGTCCAGAATGATGACACTGCGTGCCGGCTTTCCGTCACGCCCCGCGCGTCCCGCCTCCTGGAAGTATTCCTCGATACTGTCGGGGATGTCCAGGTGCACCACAAGGCGCACATCGGCTTTGTCGATGCCCATGCCAAAGGCACTGGTGGCCACCATGACACGCACCTCGTCGCCCAGCCACCGGGCCTGGCGCTTGTCCTTCTCGGGATGGGAAAGCCCCGCGTGGAAGTATGTGGCGCTTATCCCCCAGTCGTTCAGACTGGCCGAGAGGTCCTCGCACTGCTGGCGGCTACGGCGGTAGATGATGCACGAGCCGGCACTGGACTCAAGCACACGGCGCAGGGTGAGCAGGCTATAGTCGGCACGGAGCACCTGGTAAGCCAGGTTGGGCCGATGGAAACTCATGCGGAACTCATTCTCCCGGCGGAAGTGCAGCACTCTCTGTATGTCCGCTGCCACCTCGGGAGTGGCGGTGGCTGTGAGGGCGAGCACAGGGCAAGCGGGCTTCACCTTCCTCAGGTCGGCGATCCGCAGGTACGAGGGGCGGAAGTCATGCCCCCACTGGCTGATGCAGTGGGCCTCGTCCACGGTAAAGAAACTGACCTCCATGTGGCGGAGCTTGGCAATGAAGAGCTCGGAGGAGAGACGTTCAGGAGAGACGTAGAGGAACTTGTAGAAGCCAAACACACAGTTGTCCAGCACTGTGAGCATCTCGTCGTGCCCCAGTCCCGCATGCAGGGCGGCCGCGCGTATGTGGCGCTTGCGCAGATTGGCCACCTGGTCCTTCATCAGTGCCACCAGGGGAGTGACCACCACACACACGCCCCGCATGGCCAGGGCCGGCACCTGAAAGGTGATGCTCTTGCCACCGCCTGTGGGCATAAGCCCCAGCGTGTCACGCCCCTCACCTATGCTCCCGATAATCTCACGCTGGATGCCACGGAACTCTGTGTAGCCCCAGTACTTGCTGAGTATCTCGGTGTATCGGTCTTGGGATGGCATATGGGTCGGGGGGGATGGGCGGTCATGGGGATATTGTGATTGTGAGTCGCGGGCTGCGAGCCGGGGGCGGGACACCACAGGCAGGGTGCATCCAGGGGCCTACTCCTGTCCCACAGGCCGTATGTCCTCGATCTGCAGCTGCACCTCCCCGCGCTTGTGGGTGTTCTCCTCTATCGTATATACTATGTCAAAGGCTTGCTTGGTCTTGATGTAGCGGGCCTGCGAGCTCTGGCCAAAGGCTATGCCGTTCATCACATTGTTGCTCTTGCTGTCCACCAGTTCCAGCTTGATGTGCTCCTGCTCGCGTCCCACCACCTTGCTGGTACCGTAGTCATACACGCGCTTGGTGCAGAAGACGGGCTTGTGGTTCTCGGGGCCATAAGGGGCGAAACGCTTCAGGTCGCCACAGAACTTGCGGTTGATGTCGCGGAAATTGATGAGCGCGTCCACCGCGATAGTGGCACACGTCTGCTCGGGCAGGATGTGCGACTCCACATAGGCTTCGAAGCGGCGGCGGAACTCGGGCACATTCTCCACCTTCATGCTCAGCCCCGCCGCGTATGTGTGGCCTCCGAAGTTCTCGAGCAGGTCACGGCAATAGGCAACAGCCTTGTACACGTCAAAGCCCGGCACCGAGCGCGCCGAGCCTGTGGCCATGTCATCGGCGCGCGTGAGCACCACCGACGGGCGGTGGTATATCTCAGTGAGCCTGGACGCCACGATGCCGATGATGCCACGGTGCCACTCCTCGCTGTAGAGCACGATGGACTTGTGCTTGTGCTGCAGGTCAAGGGTCTCCACGATGTGGTTGGCCTGCTCGGTCATGGCCTTGTCCAAGTCCTTGCGCTGCTCGTTGTAGGCGTTGATGCGCTCGGCTATCTGCCTGGCGGCCTTGTAGTTCTTCTCCACCAGCAGCGACACGGCCTCCTTGCCGTTCTGCATGCGTCCGCTGGCATTGATGCGCGGGCCTATCTTGAAGATGATGTTGCTGAGCGAGATTTCCTTGTCAGCCAGCCCGCACACCTCCATCAGTGCCTTCACGCCCGTGCTGGGCGAGGAATTGAGCTGGCGGAGGCCATAGTAGGCCAGCACGCGGTTCTCGCCCATGATGGGCACGATGTCCGAGGCGATGCTGATGGCACACAGGTCAAGCAGCGGCTGGAGTTGCGAGAAAGCGATGCCGTTGTTCATGGCAAACGCCTGCATGAACTTGAACCCCACCCCGCAGCCACACAGATGCTTGTAGGGGTAGGTGTCGTCCTCGCGCTTGGCATTCAGGATGGCAACAGCCGGGGGCATCACTTCATCGGGCACATGATGGTCACAGATGATGAAGTCGATGCCGCGCTCCCTGGCATAGGCTATCTCGTCCACAGCCTTGATGCCGCAGTCAAGCACGATGACCAGGCCGACACCTGTCTCCGAGGCGTAGTCAACCCCCTTGCGGGAGACTCCATACCCTTCCTCGTTGCGGTCGGGAATGTAATAGTCAATGTTGGAATAAAACTGCTGCAGGAAACGATAGACCAGCGCAACGGCCGTGCAACCGTCCACGTCATAGTCGCCATAGACCAGGATGCGCTCCTTGCGTCCAAGGGCTTCGTTGAGTCTGGCCACGGCCTTGTCCATGTCCTTGAAGAGGAACGGGTCATGCAGTCCCGTGAGCTGAGGACGGAAGAAAGCCTTGGCCTCCTCTGTGGTAGAGATGCCACGGTCAAGCAACAACTTCCCAAGCACAGGACTGATACCCAAAGACTTGGCCAGCCGCGAGGCGGCGGCCACCTGCTCTTCTGACGGCGTGCTATATTCCCATACATAATTCATAGCACGTAAAGTTACGACAAAATATTGGAACCATCCCGCACGCCGCCCACTTTTAACACAAGAGGGGAAGCGGAGAGAGGTGTGCCGCCGGCCGCGCCATGGGCCATGTGGAGGAAAATGCCCGTGGGGGAGCCGGCGGCAAGCGGCAAGCCGTCGCTACGCGTCCGACGGTCAGCCTTTCCAGAGCCCGTGCAGGTTGCAGTAAGCGCGCGCACACACGGGCTTCTCGTCCGTGCGGAACAGAGCCTCGGGCTCACCGCCCGGCTTGAGTTCCCGGCGCAGCACCTGCGATGGTGTCACCAGTTCCACCCACTGGATGTAGTGTCCGGGCTCCATGGGATGCCTTGCGCCCCCCACTCTTACGAGGAATCCCCCGTCCACAGCCTCCACCACAGGCACATGCTTCTCCATGGACGCATCGGTGGTGTTGCCCTCGAGCAGCGTCATGGGCTGGCCACAGCACTGCATCACGGATCCATGTCCGAGCACCTCCACCACCCCACCGCAGGTGGAGCAGCGGTAAACTTCCCTCACGTTTGTTTTCATAGTCCTGCCATTTTTCGGTTTTGTGAAAATCTCCGGCAGGCGGCCACGCTCCCTCACCCGTCCCGCATGGGACTTGCAAGTGCCGCCCCCACTACAAAGATAGGGCTTTCGTGCCACGCCCATGACACCTATCGCCATATCGAACCGATTTTGCGACAAATAGTTGAAAGAAACAGCACGTCAGAGTCCCTGGCCACACCCCATCATGCCTGACGTGACCGCCGCAAGAGGAAGAGGCCAGAGCCTCATGGCAATGTCCGCCATGCGGCCCTGGCCTCCCCACCGCTCCGGGACGGGCGTGCCACGCATGCCTGCAGCCTGGGGATGCTTGCCGGCCCAGCCGGCCCAGTGCCTTCCGCACTTCTCCATGTAGCGTAAGTCTCCCGGCAGGAAAAGGGTCTTGTCACAAGGCAGGACGGGAGACGCAGTGCGCTGCATCGGAAAACGCAGTGCGCTGCATCGGGCAACGCAGTGCGCTGCATCGGGCAACGCGGCGCACTGCATCGGGCAACGCGGCGCACTGCACCTGACCGAGGTGGAGGACAGGCCAGACAGTCCCCGGCAATCACCCCAAGAGCCCCGGCACGGAGAATGATGGCGGGCTTGCGGCACGCCAGGCGTGAATGCGGAACTGCCCGCGCGCCTTCACGGGGGCACACGGGCAGTTCCACACAGCGGCGACGGGCAAACCAAGCCTCTGTCATTCATTTTAGCCCCAACACCCTGGTGCGGGTGTTCCAGCCACTCACCTTCAACTGCGCGGTGGCGGCTGCCTCCGAGGCGGTTTCTATCTCCACCGTCCTCCGTGCCCCGGGCATCAGGGTGAAGAAATTGTCCGTGTAGAAGGTGGGGCGCACAGGCGACCCCTGGGCATCGAGCAGGTGCAGCTGGTTGAAGAAGGCAATCCTCCTGCCCGTGTTGCGCAGGGTCACACGCACCACGGTTTTCTTCCCCACACGCGTGGTTCTGCACGTTACCTTCACTGTGGTGGACGGCATGTCCTGCAGGGTCTCGAACCCCGAGGTGCAGGGGCCCGTGAGGGTGGCCTTGCCCTTGTAGGCATCCTTGGAGCGCCAATAGAAGTTGTCGGACACCGTCTCCCCCACCGAATCTGCAAGTTCCAGGTGGATGAAGTGCACTTGGGTGAGATTGCCGGGGAAGTTGACCTTGAGCACGTCGTTGGCCACCCCGTCCGCAGGCACGCTCACCTTGGTGGCCTGTGTGGACACGCGGTGGCTGTCCAGGTTGTACAGGCTCACGGTGAGCGTGTAGTCCCGCAATGTCCGGTAAGTGTCGTTGCTCACCGACACTGTGTTCTTGAGGTAGTCAAACTGGGCATGCACGGGCTCCAGGGAGTGCATGGTGTGATAGAGCGATGCCGTGGGCTCGAGCGACCAGTCCCACTGGCGCGCGCACACCTGGGGGTTGGAACTGTTGTGATACCAGAAGAGCAGCCCCGAGCAGAAGCGGTCGCCATAGCCCAGTTTGTTCTCGTTCCAGCATTCCCAGATGCTCTTCGAGTTCATGGCTCCCACCAGCTGGCCTTTCTTGCAGTATTCCTCTATGCTTGCACACTTGCCGTACTGCTCTATCATCTGGTCATAGAGGGTGGTCATCAGGTGGAAGCCGTTGCCGTCCATGTAGTCCCACACCTTCTTGTTGACAGGCCAGAGGTCGCTGGCCGGCATCATCTCGCGCAGGGACTCATATACGGGGAGGGTGGGCGCGCCGTACTCGGGGTTGAAGCCGTCGATGCGGCTGCCACGGTCCGAGGCCGTGTTCTCGTAATGGCGCATGGGGTTGACCTGCTTGTAGGGACTGCCGTCATGCACGCCATCGCACTCGCTCTGCATCTGGTAGGGGCGGGTGCCGTCGGTACGCTCAAGGAGCTCGCGCGCCCCACTCACCTCGGTGCTCTCGTTGGAGGAGACATAGAACGCGAGCGAGGCATGGTTGCGGATGCGCTTCACGGTGGACTCAACATTTTGCAGATACAGGGCCTGGTCATGGGGGTGTCGCGTGTCGCCCGTCATCCAGAACTCTTGCCACACCAGCAGGCCCAACTCGTCACACCGCTCGTAAAAGCGGTCGCTCTCGGCAATGCCGCCTCCCCAGAGGCGAAGCAAGTTGACCCCGCACTGCGCTGTCATGCGAAGCTCGGCGTCCATGCGCGCGTCGGAAGTGCGCAGCATGGCCTCGGGCAGCCAGTTGGTGCCGCGGATAAAGAGTGGCCTGCCGTTGATGTGGAAGAGCTTTGACCTGTCGGGGGTGTTCCGCGAGACCGTAATCTCACGGATGCCAAAGCGTGTGGTGAGCGAGTCGCTCACCACACCGTCTACAAGTGCCTTGAGCCTGAGGGTGTACAGGGGTTGCCCGCCCTTGTTGACGGGCCACCACAGCCTGGGATTGCGCAAGACCAGCTGGGAGAACTCACGCGAGTCAAACTCGCAAGTCTTGCGCTCCCCACGGAAGAGGTTGCACTTGCGGGAAAAGGTGATGCCTTCGCCCACTATCTCGCCCACAACCTCACACTTGACCGAGGAATTGCCGGGGTTGTGCAACTCGACACTGACATTCTCACAGGCGGTGCGGTAGTTGTCTTTGAGAATCGACTTCACAAAGGGGTGACGCAATGCAACCCTGCCCGTGGCATACAGGCTTATGCCACGCCAGATGCCTGTGTTGCGGTCGCGCACGCCGTCAGAGAAGGTGAAGTCCCAACCCACAGTCATCAACTGGGTGACGTTCCAGCCGATGTTGCCGTTGCCTCCATTGCGGAACTCACCCGCTGCGCCCCACGTCTTCGGCTTGGTGGTGCCCGGCATATCCACAGGCCGCACCAGCACGGCCACAGCATTGCGCTTGCCCACACGCACAAAGTCCGTGACATCAATATAGTCATTGCGGAACATCCCCGACATGGTGCTCACCAGATTGCCGTTCACCCAGATGTCGGCACGATAGTTGATGCCATCGGGCTGCAACCACACAGTCCTGCCCTTGAACGAGGAGGGGACATCAAACTCGGTGCGGAACCAGTAGGTGTAAAAGCCGGCACCCACCTTAGAGATGTCGGGAATCAGGTTGTTCTCGACCTTGTTGTTGTCACCATAGTAGGGGTCAGGATATATCCTGTTGTACACCAGGGAGCGGAGCACCGTGCCCGGCACCACCGCATCCATCCACCCGTCTGTGGCATACCCAGGCATGGACAACTGCTCGGCAGGAGCCTTGGACTCGGAAGCCTTGAGCATCTTCCACTCAAATCCCCCCTGGTGCACAGACTTGGAATCGAGGTAGATGCTCCACGGACGCTCGTTGCGGAAAACCGGATCACTCATGGCCACCACCGACGAGAGCAGCACCAAGACAAGAGATACTTTACGAATGTTATTGGACATAAGCACAACACTGCCTCCTTGAGGGCAGCATTAAGGAGTGGATAAAGTTAATCATTTCTGACATCGGGCAATTTGAACCACCAACGTCCTTGCGCCTTCGCCTCATGCGGGTAGCTTGACATTGGCTCTACGTATGTCCAAAGTTAGACTTATTTTTGCACATACGGAAAGATTCTCCTGCTTTCCTTAACCCAAACCACACATTTTTGGAAACAGAAGAGCAAGAGCGGCATCACCACACCACGTCCTGGACGGGCGATGGTTTCGCGTGCGCCAAGGAAACACTGAGGGTCACATCGGACCCCTGGCACGGGCATGCCCACATTGGACTCTGGCCACACAAGCAGGGGAAACGCCATTGGACAAGGAAGTGCCATGCTGCCTATATTTTGTGCATAAGGCGTTTCAGAAAAAAATACACATTGGCTTGCAGGGTGAACAACCGCCACGACACTGCATCGGGCAGCAGCCTGCACCGGCAAGGGAAATATCCCAACTTGTACTTGTAACGCGGGATCAGCGCACCTGTATCAATTGAGCCCCAACTGGAGCGCAACACTCCCAGGGCCACTACACGGTCATCCGCTGACATTTCTTTACCATGCCGCCAGTAAAACAGATACATGTCCACAACATTGCGCCACCGCTCATTCTCATACAAGGAAAGTATCCGCCGCGAGACGCCAGCCCGCTGCAGGGACTGGCGCATGCCGGCATTGGCCCTAAGGTAATCGAAACGTCGCACAGAGACCTGGTGGGTCACAGAGGCATCATGCTGGCGGTAGAAATAGATTCCGCCGCTGGTGGCAACCTTGCGCGAGGCCAGATAATGGAGGCGGGTGGTGTTGTCGTCACTATAAGAATGGCAAGTGGTATCGTAGGGGAACCGCAGGTGAATGGGGGTCCTCACTGCATACACACCATGAATTCTCCAACTCAGGCTTTCCTCAAACGCCTGCTTTCCCGGAATCACCCCGAAGTCTGGCATCGGGTAGGGCTCTATGCGGTCAGGCGAGTAATAATAGCGGCAGTCAAAGAGCACACTGTCAATCTCGCTGTCACGCTCAAACACGGACACCACCTGTTCCAGGGCATCGGCAGCCAGCCAGTCATCGCTGTCAAGAAAGCAGGTGTACATTCCACGCGCATGGGCAAGAGCCTGGTTGCGGGCATAAGCCTGCCCGTGATTGACGGACAAGGCGAGTACCTCAACGCGCGCGTCACGCTGGGCATACGACTGGATAATGGACAGGGAGGTGTCGGTCGACGCGTCATCCACACAAATGACCTGCACGTCCCTCATCGTCTGCCCAAGCAGAGAGTCCAGGCAATGGGGCAGATAACCGGACGCGTTATACACAGCGACCAAAACGGAGACCTTTACCATGCACGGACACCCTGATACTCCATCGTCTGGCAGGACATTCACTTGCCCACCAGAATCTTCCGCCCGTCTTGGATGTAGATACCTGGCCTGAGACCACGGCACGGACGGCCCTGAAGGTCATAGACCTTGCCATTCGGCCGGCGACCCTGCACAGGCCGGGCTACGCCTGTCTCCACCATGGCGTCATCAAGCACAAGCCCTTTCACTTCACTCTGCTCGCGCGGCAGTACAAGGTAAGCCCTGCTCCGGTTTTTCATCTTGAACGGGCCACCACTCTGCTCCCCCCAATAGAAACCCACGTTTGCGCCGTTCTTGGTGGTTAACTTATAATAGTAATAGTTTCCACTCTTGTCCGACCCGTATGTGATGTTTCCATCCTCGTCATAGTCTGCATGCAAGAGGTTCTCGCCGGGATTGGAAGTGTTTTTGCGTGCGGTCTGATAAATCGCATATTCACCCGGCTCTCCCTTGATAAGTAAGGGCGTTTTGCCGGGGACAATCTCATTCTCTTTAAATCCTCCTGTTAGAAGTAATTTACTTCCTGCATTGTCTTCCGAAGTGGATACCAGCAAGCCAGTACATCCCTTCGGCATGCGATACGGATATTCAGTGGCGTACGTCGTGTAACCATACTGGCTTATGGAGATTGTCCCTACACGCTTGCGATAAAGCGATATGGTGGACGACTGGTGATTATAACAAGCATACACGTTTCCTATGTATGTGTCCATCACGACTCGCTTCTCATTCTTCCCGTTACTCTTGAACTTAATAATCGTGATTTTTCCTTCTTTTGATTCTGAAAAAGAAATGGTGGCCTCCGCCTTTGTGGGCACTGGGTTATCTACGCTATTGGTTGGGGCGAGAAGTTCAATGCCGTTCTTGTCCAGATGATGGGCACAGAGGAATTTCTTATGCACGCTGTCATAAAAGCCCCACTTGTTTTTACTGCTCTTGTTTTTATACAGCGAGAATTCATACACATTGGTTTTGTCCTTGGCTGACGTGGCGAGAACTATCCCACGGATTGTGTTTCCATCTATCTTACCTTTGATATCAGCACCCTTACGATTATCGCTGTCTTGCCATCCCATGGCAGTATCATGCGCCTTATCTACGATAATGTATTTCCCGCCATCTACCAGTTGGCTTTCATCTGTCACCAACTCATACACTACCTCCTGAGCACGTGACGCGACAGCAACGGCAAAGAGACAGATGCCCGTCAGCAATACTCGCAGATTAGGTACTGACAGGTGACAAGTTCTTGTTTTTCTGCACATATTTTTTAATGATATAAAATGAAGACCCGATGCATAGGCGCATTCTTGCCCATCAAGTTACTTTCCTCTCACAGCGTGCAGGGCAGTAACTTTTCATTGACAGACAGTTTCCTGCACACGACTTCCTGCACACGACAAAGACAAGGCTATTTATATGCCACTTATATGCCACCACCCGTGCTTCCTCTTCTTGCATATTCTTGCATCCCAGAGAAACCGCAGGACGCGAATCCGGAGTTCCCTCATGCGCACAGGTCATCCAAAGGTTGTCACAGAAGCACCGCAGATTGCCATGCTCTTCCCCTACAAGGAAAAGGCTGGGAACACGACCCACGACCGGAAGAATGTGCCCGGCATCAGGAGTCCGCCTACAATTGAGATACATGCCTCAAGACAAACTGGAAGGAATCAGAAGGCATTCTCCACAGTCTCTCCCCATTCTTCCTCTACTTTGATGTCGAACCCCCAAGGCTTGTCGGTAGAGAAAAAACTTCCCTTATAGACAGTAAGCTTGTTCACGCTCATAGGCACGTCCGTAAACCTCCTGCTTGCAATCACGCCACCTTCAGAGTCCAGCGCACTCACCTCAAAGTCCACGCTCTCTGGGTCAGAGGTGAGGAAAAGGTATATGGTAATTTTCTTGTCAGTCTGCCCATGGGCTGACTCGGGAATGCTCACCGTACTTTCCTTGCCCGTCACGGAGACGGCCAAACCAGTCTTAGAGTCGAGGACATTTCCTCCTCCCGTGGCCTTGCAGCGAAACGAGACGGCATCTGCAGGAATGGCATCCTCCATATGCAACTGGAAGCCCGACACGGCACGGCGCAACGTGATGTCGGCTTTGGACGTGGTCTCCGCATTGACAGTCAACTCTTGAGCGCAAAGAAAAGTCTGTGGAATGTAATTGTCGCCAAAATATATGCGGCTGGGGCTATCCATCGTGCACACCTTGTTACCGCTGTACCCCAGGAACACCAGCCTGTAGTTCCCGTAGGGAAGCGTCACCGTGAAAGAGCCATAGCCCTCATCACCACGTTTCTGCACCTGCATGCTGCCCACCATCTTATCCGTGGACGCATCAAAGACACCCAACGCGAGATGCTGGAGAGCACTGGACGAGGCGACGGGAGTGGACCGGGTGCCCTCCTCAAGTTCGTACTGGACATAGTTCGTCACTTGAAAAGTGACCGTCTTGCTGCCTTCTGGAATGCTTGCTGCGTTCTTCGTGCAGGCAGGAAACAGGAATATGGCCGCACACAGGATGAGGGAAAGAAGAAAATCTCCTTTCAACCGGCACTGAGTGTCTGGATTATTCACTTTAGTCCACTTTGTGTTCTGTTTCTCTGTTCTCATAGGATGAAATGTTGGTGTTATTGGTCTTGTTGTTTTCGTTTTATGTTGGCTTTCGCTTGTGAGGTGTATTCTGTGGGACTTCGTTTGGAAAACTGCTCTGAAACGGCACTTACACAAACACGGTGGTTATAGCGTAGGAATAAAACTCACCCAGAAACTATAGTATGCCATCGCATCATGGACTCATATCCCGAAAGGTAAGTGGCGGGAACTGGAGGAACTGGGAAAAACTCATGGCCGCACTGTGTTGTCATCTTTGACCATTCCTGCACCCATTCCGTGGCAAATCGCATCCATTCCGTAGCAAATCCATGTAGAACTCCCGTGATTTGGTTTCTGGCTTGGGCAGTCCGCTCACTGCCAGTCTTTGTCCCATAGCGAGGGACTTTCTGTGTCTGCGTACCCGCCTGTCGTGCTTTCTCCCTTTACCAATTCCACGTCATCACCCATGTAATTGTGGGATGACAATTCCATAAAAGGATCGCCACACACTGACACAATGTCGGTCTTTGGGCTTACATATTCTCTCATTTTACTCTTCTATTTCTTGTTTATGTGTACTGAAAGAACGTCTTTATGTGTACTGGAAGAACGTCCCTTTTTGATTTCTTTACCTGTCTACCATACCTGAGGAGAAATATCTTGGAAATTCACCAATTTGTTGATATGCGACTGAACATCCTGACAAATCGTACACTTTCTCCTCATCTTGTGCACGACCACATTCCTGTCTGTTCACCCCATCCACACCATCCGACACTAAGAGATACTGCAAGAAAGCATATATGCCATAACATACACTTCAAGTTCCAGCTGAACTCAGTAGCGATGATTCCAGACCATACTTCAAGTCACAACACCTGCGATTTGTGAGAACCTGCAAGCACACAGGCATATTCCGTATGGCAAGCCTTTCTCTTCATCTCCCAGCATTAACAACACATACGGGGGAACGGCTCCACCACCCACGGAATGGGCGGCACGATACCTTCATCTCCCTACTTTAGCAGTACATACCAGGGGGAAACCTGGACATTTTGCTTCTATCCGCTACAAATTTAGTACTTTTTCACAAACCTGACACCACATGGGCATAAAAATTCACTTCCGGAGTGCAAAAAAGTCGCGGGAAGGTACTGACGGAACCGTTTGACCCCTCCGTGCTGCCAACCTGTCGGCCTGCCCGACCAAAAACCTGCCGGGCCACGAAAGGAAGTGAAAGGGAGGAGGAAAAGGGAAAAAGAGGAAGGGGGCGAGAACCAGTCACAGCCCGGAGGCCGTCATGTGA